>OGOS01000017.1_pt1 | contig 114963 bp, 97 predicted proteins | sample 1552701 | NCBI WGS metagenome assembly OGOS01 (sample SAMEA2580128, study PRJEB22360) | human gut metagenome | biome: human gut; feature: human-associated habitat; material: faeces | place: Denmark | collected 2008/2010
GCTGGGGCACATCCCCAGCTTGCCTTGGGAATCGCAATTGCCCCTGAAACCTTGTTCTCTCATTGCAACCTTCTGATTCTGATGGCAATTGCGATTCTTTGCGATTCTCTCTTAGATTTTTGTTTGCGATTTTCAATCCGATTTTATTTGCTTCGCAAATGTGGGCTGCTCGCCCACACCTCGCTAGCATTTTTGAAAAATTGCTGGATCAAAAAACTTTTCGTTTGCCTGCGGCTCGCAATTTTCCCCTCGTTGACAACTCCCCAAAAATCCGCTATAATAAGAAACGAATTTGATTCAGAAACCACAACAGAAAGGGCGAATCCCATGCAGTTTTTCAAAAAACATATGAAGCAACTCGGTACTATCGTTACGCTCTTGGCACTCTTTTTTGTCGTCTGGAAAATGGTGACGATGGATGTCGATTATGGAGCATTTGCAACCCCACGAGCCATGGTGATTTTGGTGCTGAGTATTCTTCTACAGGCACTGATTTTTTGTTACATGACCTTCCCGTGGCTGCACTTGGTGCGGATTTTATCCGGAAAGAAAATTTCCGGCAAACAGGCATTGCCCGTTTATACGAAAGCCAACCTCATGAAATACATCCCCGGCAATGTCTTTCAGTATGTTGCCCGCAACAAACTTGCCAGCGAAGCCAACATCAGCCATGTGGATGTTGCTCTGGCAACTGTGCTGGATATCGGAATGAGTATGCTTGCTCCGTTTCTCATCTCGCTGCTGTTAATGCGGCGGCAGATTTTCACGGTTTTAGCAGCCTATCAGAAAACCTTTTTGCTGGTTCTGCTCATCGGCATTGCGGCAGTCTGTTTGTTTCTTGCATTGGTTCGCTGGAAGTTTCGGGACAAGCTGCACGCTTACTTTGAAAAGTATCGCCGTCTTTTGCGGAAAAAAACACTCGGACAACTGGCACTGGCATTTCTGCTCTACCTGTTGCAAAGCGTTTTGTGCGTGGGTTTGTATGCCTTGCCGCTGCTGGGCGTGGTGAGCGTTCCTGCAGAAAAAATCCCGCAGTTTTTAGGGGCATATCTGTTCTCTTGGATTGTGGGCTTTATTACACCCGGCTCTCCGGGGGGAATCGGTGTCCGAGAAGCCGTGATGATGCTGATTTGCGACACGTTTTTGGATACGCCGTCCATTGTCCTGTATGCGGTCATGATGCGGTTGGCATCCACTTGTGCGGATGTCGTCGCCTTTGGAATCGGGGCAGGCTATCAGCGAATCCAGCAGAAAAAGGCAAGGTGAACGGGTATGTATCGAATTTTCATTGTGGAAGATGATAGCACCATGGCAGCGGTGATGAAGAAGCAAATCGAATCTTGGGGGCATTCTGTCCATGTGGCAACGCAATTTTCCGATATTCTGTCAGAGTTTACCGCTTATGACCCACATATGGTGCTGATGGATGTGATGCTGCCATTTTTCAATGGCTATCACTGGTGCAGTGAGATTCGGAAAATCTCCAATGTTCCTGTGATGTTCATTTCCTCTGTTTCGGATAATATGAATATTGTCATGGCAATGAACATGGGCGGAGATGATTTCATTGCAAAGCCAGTGGATTTAACCGTCATGATGGCGAAAATACAAGCAATGCTCCGGAGAACGTATGATATGGGTGGGAAGATTCCGGTGCTGGAGCATCAGGGGGCAGTTTTGAACCTGAACGATGCGGTTTTGACGTATCAGGGCAAGCAACTCGAACTGACGAAAAACGAGTTTCGGATTTTACAGACGCTGTTAGAGCAGAAAGGCAAGATTGTCAGTCGGGAAACATTGATGATGAAATTGTGGCAGGTGGATTCCTACGTGGAGGAGAACACCTTGACTGTGAACGTGACCCGTCTGCGAAAGAAGCTGGAGCAAATCGGCTTGGGCGGATGGATTCGGACAAAAGTCGGTAGCGGATACTTGATTGAATAACACAAAAAATCGGAATGGACAAGCATACCATTCCGATTTTTTCCAATTTTTCAGCTTGAAAGGAGCATACAATATGCAGCACGAGAAACGAGCACGCATCCTGCTACAGTTTTTCTGGGAGCAGCGAATCATGGGATTGTTTTTGGTTTTGGCAATTTCGATTTTTGCACTGGTCTTTTCCATGTATGATATAAAGTTAGAGGCGATTCTCTACGCATCGATGCTCTGCTTGACAGCAGGTTTGCTGTTTGAGGGGGTGCATCTGATATCTTATCTTCGCCGACATACAGAACAGCAGAAACGCTTGCAGGGGCTGCCGGTTTTCTATTCGGAACTGCCACCGCCTCGCACACTTGCCGAGCAGGATTTGCAAGAGATGGTGCAGAAACTGGGGGAGCAATACACCGCCGTTACTACCGACTGGCAGCGACAGCAAAAAGAAAGTCTGGACTATTACAGTGCATGGGTGCACCAAATCAAAACGCCGATTTCCAGCATGAAAATGATTTTGCAGCAGGAGGACACCGAGGAAAACCACCTACTTTCGGCGGAGCTGTTCCGGATTGAACAGTATACCGAGATGGCATTGCAGTATTTACGGCTGGATAGCAAGACGAATGATTTTGTCTTTCAGCAGTATGATTTGGACAGCATTATCCGGCAAGCCATCCGAAAATATGCACCGCAGTTCATTCTGCGGAAAATCCGGCTCATCTACGAACCCGTTTCCATGACGATTTTGACGGATGAAAAATGGATGCTGTTTCTGCTGGAGCAGCTGCTCTCGAATGCCATCAAGTATACACCGCATGGCAGCGTGACCATCTCCGTGACACCGGAAAAAGTCTTGCAGGTTGCTGATACCGGCATTGGCATTGCACCGGAGGATTTACCCCGCATTTTTGAAAAGGGCTTTACTGGATACAATGGCAGAGCCGACAAAAAGTCAACGGGCTTAGGGCTGTATCTGTGCCAGCAGGCAGCGAAAAAGATATCTGTTTCGCTTTCGGTCACGTCTGAGGTGGGGAAAGGGTCAGTCTTTTCCGTGCATCTCGATATTCCATCTTTGCAAGTAGAATGAAATCTTTATTCAGAGGGAAGCGAAAGCGTTTTCGTTCATCTGGCAGGCAGTGAATCCGCTCGGCAAAGTTGGAACGAGTCCGTTTTTTCATGCATCTTATTATTCCACCCTTGCAAGTAGAATAAAACCTTATTTAGATAGAGCAGCCTGAAAGCGTTCCAGAATCTGGCATTCCAGTTCATCCGGCAGGCAAAGGCGATTGTTTCGCCCCGTACCAAGGGCAATGTCTGGCTTGATGATTTCGCCATGAAAGTCAGAACCGCAGGTGCAGAACAAGCCATGCTGAGCGGCAACCTCTGCATACCACGCCATTTCTTCCGGAGAATGCGTGCTATAATAGGCTTCAATGCCCCACAAGCCAGCCTTGCAGAGCGTGGATAGCAGCTGCAAAAATTCCGGCTGCGAGAGGTTCAGTTTAGCCGGATGTGCGAGAACGGCAATGCCGCCGGCTGCCTGAATCAGATGAATGCTTTCCACAGCGGTTGGTTTGGGACGTTCTACTTTTTCCAGAAATTCCGGCGTGCCCAGATAGCGTTCAAACGCTTCGGAAACGCTGGACACATAGCCCTTTAAAAGCATGGTTTTTGCAAAATGCGGTCTGCCTGTGGTGCAGCCGTTGTTGGCAGCAGCGACTTCTTCGATGGTAACGGGAACACCTTTTTCCGCCAAAAATGCCAGCATCCGTTCCCGTCTGCCTTGCCGGAGCGTGCGGTTACGGGTGATATATGCTTGCAGGTCTGCATTTTCGCCATCAATGCCGTATCCCAAAATATGCAGTTGCGGATTTTCTTTTGCACTGATTTCAATGCCTGGGAAAATTTGCAGCTGCGGAAATGCTTTGGCAGCCTGCTTGCCCCGTGCAATGCCGGAAACCGCATCGTGGTCAGTGATTGCCAGAGCACAAATTCCAGCAGCAGCGGCTTTCTGTACCAGTTCTTCCGGCGTGTATTGTCCGTCCGAGCAGGTGGTGTGGGTGTGGAAATCAATTCGCATCGTGGAAACTCCTTTCTGATAGAAAAAGAAAAAAGGACAGAATATCGCCCTTTTTTCATGGTTATGTGGTCAGTAAATTTGCAAACGCTTCGGTTTCTGTGTAGGTGTCTGTGTGGCAGAGAAACAGCACTTGCTGATAGTCTGCGGTATCTGGGAGCGTTGTGCTGTGGTGCAAGTCAATCAGATAGATGGTTTCATAGTGCTGTGCCAAGAAGGGAATCATGCAGTCTGCCCATTCATCCTTGATGACCAGCAACTTCTTCCCGTTCCGGACGTTGGTGGTTACAACTTGCAGCGGAGCAGGTTCTCCCAGATAAAATTGATAGGGATTTTCGGTCTGCAAGGCATCGGCATCATAGAGCGAATCACGTTCTTTTTTTGAGCCGTCTTGCAGCGTAGTTGTAACCGTGCAGGTAAGCGGATTGCTGTTGTTTTCATAGACATCAATCAAATCCGGCATGACAGCATCCGTCTGTGTTGCCTGATACAACGTCCCTCTTGCATCGCTTTTCACATGGGAAACGGTGTAGTGGTCGTATGAAATCGGCACAAAGCCCAGCTTTTGAATGACACTGCGATAAACGCTATATGCCCCGTAACTTGTCCAATAGGGGAATGTGCGGTAATAGATATAGTCGTTGGACTCTGCCTCTAGAATATAATAGGCATCTGTTTTTCGGATATGCAGGTCTATGGCGTTGTAGAACTGCTTGATGGCAGGTTTTTGCTCCACATAGGGCATACCATCCGGAAAGGCATCGCTGTAAAAAGAAGCAGCGTCTGGAATGGCAGTCACGCAGATGGGGAGTTCTGTTTCCTGATAAAATTGATTGATGATGTCAGCGGTGTCGGAGAGTGCTGTTTCAGAGAGCGGCTGCGGCAGGGCATACAATGCCGTTTCCCCGATGTAAACGCCGTTTCGCTGGCGGTTGCCCAGCTGCATTTGTAGGGCAGTATACCACTTCTGGACAAACGTGGGCTGCGAGCTGGTTTTCAGGGAGGCAGTCAAGGGATGTTCGAGCATATTTTTTCCGCAAAGCAGCAGCATGCCGACAAAACAGGGCAGCAGCAGCCAAAAAGACAGTCGATTTTTCTTCATGAACACGCCTCCTTTCAAACAAATTCAATCTAGATAATGGATGGTATTCTTGTTCTGCCCGAGCAAGTTGCCTTTTGGTCAGGGTGTCTAAATGCAAGCACGTTGCAAAGAGCCGACCCCCTCGAACTAACAGCCATCACCAACGAAAGAACAGCATTACAAGCAGCACACACAGCCCGAACAAGTTGCCTCGTTTCAGCCAAGGTGTCTGAATACAACCACGCTGTAAAAACCGCCAACATCAAACCAGAAGCCATCACCAACGGAAAAACAGTGGCGGAACGGCATTGCTTGCCATTGCAAGCACACTCAGCCCCAGAAAGAGCACATCGCCCACGGGAACGACAATCGTTGGAATCCAAGCGGTCAGCGTTCGTTTTTTCAGCCACTTCTGAATAGGACAATGCCAGCCGCTCGTACAGAATCCGGCAATCAGCAGCAACAGCAAGCTGCTTTGCAGGAAATACAGGTCTTGATAGCTGACCGCATCCTTGCTCAGCCCGAGCAAGTTGCTCCACATTTGAACAGCTTCGGTCAGGGTGTCCGAACAGAACAGACTCCATGCAAACACGCTGCAAACAATCGATAAGAACCAATGAATTGCCGTTGGAAATCGCCACTTTTTCTGGACATCCTCGAACCATGCCAGAATTACACCAACCAACAGGCCGCCAAGCAATCCGGTCAGCGTTCCCCGACAGAACCAGCCCAGAACACTATAGGTGAACAGCATTTGCAGCCAGAGAGATGCCGCTGTTTGTTTTGGAGAAGAAAACGCACGGGAAAACCAACGCAGAACGGTTCGATTCCAGTTCTGGAGAAAGACAGAAAGCTGCTTGTTCCAGAGCGGAAGACGGCTGCTTTTCGGCAGGGCGTAGCCATAGCAGGCAGCAATGCCCCTTGCCATATCGGTATATCCGGTGATTTGAAAATAGACATACAGGAAGAAGAGCAGCTGATACAGCCACGAGAAAAAGAGTGTGTTGTGTTCCTTGCTGGCAGCCTGCATTTGTTGAATAATCAAGTAAAACTGTCCGCTGAGCAGCACAGCTTTTGCCAATCCGCAGACCAGTTGATGCAAGCCGTTTCCCACCTGTTCCACCTGACAGCGGCGGGCTGGCTGGATGCGGTGAAACGTGGAAACGGAGCAATAAGGGCCAAATAAGAGTTTGGGATAGAAACAGAAATAAAATGCAAAGGAACTGCGATGCCGTTCCGGCAGAATCGCACGCCGGAAAATCAGATGCACATAGGAAATGCTTTGCAGTGCCAGAATCGAGATGCCGACTGGATAGAGTGCCATCTCGAACAAGTGTCCTTCATGCGGCGGTCGGAGAAAGAATAGGGCAGCGATATAAATGGCATCATGGAACAGCAACAGCAGCCGAGCCGGAAGGGTTCGGGGTGAGAGATGGGCAAGCAGCCGGCTGAACAGACCCGTCAGGAAAATCAACCCGAAGAAGAGCAGGCTGCATTCTGCCTGCCAGAGCACCAGAAACAAAATGCTTGTTCCGAGCAGAATGGGCTGCTTCCAACGCTGCGGAACACAGTGATAGAGGAGTAGCGAAAGAGGGAAGAGCACAAATAAAAATCGGAAATTCAGAAACAATTCTGCACCTCCTTCCAATATAGATGGAAAATGCTTATGTCAGCTGTTCCATCATCTGAAAAAATGCGTCTTTGGTATACATGGTGTTGAGGACTTCGAGCAGGGATGTGGTAGACATCCGAGCCGGCAGAGCCAATTGTTTCTGCAAGGCTCTGCGGCGGTCGCTGCTGTCTGCCTGTCCGTTTAGTCCGACCGTGTACAGGTCATAGGCAGTAATCTGTTCTTCCGGAGCTTTTGAAGCGGCTTCTTCTGCCAGAACTCCAGCCCGTTCGAGGGCTGCCAGCAGCAATTCTTTCCGGATGCCCTCCACGCCGAGTTTGCCCTCTGCGGAGGGTTTTTCTTTGCGGTGTTCTTTTCCGTAGACATCCGGTGTGTAGACCTGATAGACCGTGCCCTGTTGAATTGCCCCCTTGAGGTAGTTCCGAATCTGAAACCCTGCCCGGTCGGCATCGGTCATGAGAATCACGCCCGTGGTGCGGGCATAGTAGCGAATCAAGTCCAGCTGTTCCGGATTCTTATAGATTTGAAAGCCATTGGTCACCAAGATGACGGCATCCACAATGGAAGAGAGTTTGATTTTGTCATATTTGCCCTCCACCACAATGGCTTGTTTGATATGAATCATAGGGAATCCTCCTGTTTTTCCGGCATGGTCAACATCTTGACGATTGCCGTTTCGATGGCAGTCCGTTCCGGAATGGCAGTGCTGTTGCAGGTCTGTTCCAAGTCCCTGAGAATTGCAAGACATGCCCGAATGCGAGCGATGGGAATCCGGCTGCAATCCCGATAGGCGTTCCGCACCTGAAAGTCAAAGCGGTAGCCGAAATCCTGCTTCATGTCTACCTGTGGGATGTGATTGCGAACGGCAGTAGCTGCCCGATACAAATCCAAGAAAGCGGAGTTGAGAGCCGCCAGCAGAACCGGACGTTCCACCCGCATGGTGAACAGCTGTTCGAGTGCCTGCATGGCAGCGGTTGCACGCTGCTGAACGACTGCTCCGGCGAGGGAGAAAGTTGTGGCGGAAACAGTCGGTAATACTAGGTCTTGAATCATCTCTCTGGTAATCGTTCCGCCGTCTGCACAGGCACAGAGTTTCTCTAGTTCGGAACGCAGCAAGAGCGTATCCCCGTTGCAGCGGCTGACGATTTCTTCCGCATCGGATTCGGCGAGGGTGCAGCCGGCTTGTTTTGCCTGACTGCAAAGCTGCCGTACGAGTTCGGAAAGACTGGCAGGAACGGCTTCACAGACCGTTCCATGCTTGGCAATCCAGTCAATCAGCTTTTTATTTTTTCCAGAAACGCTGCGTCTGCCATCTTTGACATCGAATCCGGTGATTTGAAAGATGAGAACGGTCACGCCGGAGATGGTTTTCAACAAGTCCATTAGCTGTTGAAAGGCAGGTTCTCGCAGGCTCTCTGCATTCAAATCATGGATGAGAATGCAGTTATACGGGGCGAACAGTGAGAACATCTGTGCGGCGTCCTCGAGTTCCCGTAAATCGAGTTTTTTGCCGTCTAATTTTGTCAGAGCGGATTCCGGCTGTTGGTTGGTAGCGACCTGAACCAGCTGGTCGGTCAGTTCTGCAACCTGCACCAAATCCGCACCGTATAGGTAATAGAAATTTTGCAGCGGTTCTTTTCGCAGAGCCGTGCGAAACGCTTTTGCGGTCTGAACTGCCATGGCATTCCCTCCTTTTTATAGGGCTTTCGCCCGAATTTGCCCCTGTGGCGAAAGAGCAATTTGTATATCATCGCTTTGCAGCAGGGCAGCCAATTCTGTGCCCCTCTGTTCGGTCAACATCCACTCCTGATGTACAGATAACAAAGTAAAATCTGCCTGTTGAGCCTCCCGAATGGCGGTATCATATGCTTTGAGCGAAACCGTAATGGTTCTTCCGGCACAAGTCACTTGCAAGGCGGATGAATCCCATGCAATTTCATAGGCGTTTCGGGTGTTGGCGGACACCGTGAATCGTTCTGCCTGCTGGGGATGCTGTCCGCAAACGGTATCCTCATCCCGACAAAAGCTGCCCGTTGGAATCAGAACAGCCGAACAGGAAACAGAAGAAAGCGTTGTATCATAAGCCGCTTCCATCTGCGGTACATTCTGGAGCAGGAACAGCGTTTCTATGTGCGAAATGCCATGCTTTTGCAAGTAGGTCTGTACATACTGCGGATTTTTCGTATGTCCGGTGAGGTCGAACACATCCACCATGTTCCCGTACTGGACAATCACAACCGCCTCGGCACGCCTGCCAAGCACAGAGAGAAACAGCGTGTTTCGCTGGAGTCCGAGCATGCCAACTTGTACCACAGTCAGAACGGCAAGCTGTCCGCAGAGCAGACCGCACAGCAGCTTTTTCCGTGGCAGATAGCACCAAATCAAAAAGGCGACCAGCGACAGTCCCAGCAGCAGCATCGGGAAGGTTTTCCCCGAATTGGAGAACCGCAACGGCAAAGATTTCTCCAGCCAAAGCACGGCTTTCGTCACCCATTCACAACAGACCATTGCCATTCCGGCAAAAAAGGTTGCCAGCACACCGCCTGTGAGAACAGTCAGAACCGTGCAAATTAAAATCAGCGAGCAGAACGGCATGAGAAAGACATTGGTCAGCGGAGAAAGCAGGGAGGTTTCCGAGAAGAACCAGCTGCTGACAGGCAGCGTGCAGCAGAAAACCAGTGCCATCGAGAGAATCTGTTTCCCCAGCCGTCCGAAGATGGTCTTTGGATGCAGGGGACGGGTGAGATAGGGAGCGAACACGCCCACACCAAACGTACCGCTGACCGATAGCAGAAACGAAACATCCCGAATCAGATAGGGCTGCGGAAGAGCCAGCACCAGAAATGCAATGGCAAGGGCGTTGCCCGTGCTGGATTTGCGGTAGAAAATCGTTCCGCTCTGAGCCAGCAAGACCATCAGCCCTGCACGCAAAATGGAAATGGGAGATTCCGTCAGCAGCGTAAACAACCCAATCAATCCGCCTGTGAGCAGCAGCCGTAGAAAGCGAGTCAGCCGGTATCTGCCAAGATACGCCAGCGGCATTAGAAGAATGACCATGTGAAATCCGGAAACAGAAAGCACATGCCCGATGCCACTTCTTAAAAATGCCTGTTTGATTTGGTCGTTGAGGAGCTGCTTTTGTCCGAACAGCATTGCAATCATGATGCTGCCGTCAGTCGTTCCGGCGAGGTGGAGAATCTTTTTCTGAAGCCGTTCCCGCAGCTGTTCTATGGAGCGGTGCAGTGGGTAACCTGCCGTTGGCGTATGCGTTACCGCCACATCGGAGCTTGCTTGCAGAAAAATCGACTTTGCCTTGTAATATGCCGTCCCATCAAATAAATAGTTGGAACTGGGAATTTCCATTGTACCGGATAGGGTTAGGATGTCCCCATAGTTACAGCCGTAGTCATTGGTATAACAAAGAATCGTAGCCGACGTTCCATCCGGAAACGTGCCCTTTACCTGATAGCTTGCCTTGTCATTGTTGAAAATGGTTTGATGCGTGACAATTCCGGTGAAGGTGGTTTCCTGTCCGGCATAGGAAATCACAGGGTCATAGACCAGTTTGGTATAGCCATAATACCAGCTGCCGCTGAGGGTAAATGCTGCAAGCAGTACGATGACTGCACAGTGAGAGAGCCGATGCTTTCCATACAGCAGCCAGAGAAATCCGCCTACGAACAGCAAGCCGCACCAGAAAAACCGCAATGGAAAAGAAGAAGCAAAAAATAGTCCTGCTGCGGCTGCAACACTCAGGTATCCCATTTTTTGCTTCATTTTCTTTTTATTGGTCGAAATCATTCCACCTCGAAGAGCGGCAGCGGTGCTAATGCAATGATGTCTGGGCGGTCGATGGCATCGCCTTCCGCCAGAACGGTTGCCTTTCCGGCAACAATACCGCCAGCTTCACGGGTGAGGGCTTCGAGGGCGGCAATGGATTCTCCGGTGCTGATGACATCATCCACCAAGAGAATGCGTTTGCCCTGAAACCATGCTGCTTTTTCGCCGTCCAGATACAAGGTCTGCGGAGCAGCAGTTGTAATGGAGTGAACAGAAACAGAAATGCAGTCGGTCATATAACCCTTGATGGATTTTCTGGCAACGACATACGGCTTTCCAGTCTGTCGGGAGAGTTCATAGGCAAGCGGAATGCCTTTGGATTCTGCGGTCATGATGTAATCATAGTTGCAGTCCGCACATTTTTCCGCCAGTTCTTTGGCACAAGCCACGGTCAATTCCACATCGGAAAAGAGAATAAATGCAGCGATTTCCAACTTGTCGGAAATGCGGCAGCGTTTCAGCTTCCGGGTCAGTCCGGCAACTTGTAAGGTATAATATTCTGCCATAGGTTGAAAGACTCCTTTCTAATTCAAAGACCATCGAGTTTTTCAGGAATGCACATGATTCTGCAACTGGGCAAGAAAATCCTCTGCACCAAGATAAAGTTCTTTTTCCAGCCGAAGATTTCCCTGTTTGGTACGGAGCAGAAAACTGTCTTCTTTGCATGCAATGGCTTCCACGTCTGCGAACGAATAGGTTTGCGGTTTCCGGAACAGCGTCCGAACCGTAAAGCCTGCTTCGTCATAGGTGATTTGAAACCGTTTGGTATACAGGAACAGAAATACAGCCGTCAGCAGAAAGGCAGCTGCCAGCACAACAAACAAGGGACTTTGGTCTTCTGTTTTGGCGAATCGTTTCAGAGCCAGAAAAAAGATGCCCACCACCAAAGCGATTCCTGTAAAGATGGAAAACGATTTGGAGGGTTTCACAATGCCATGTGCAATGGTTGCAGATTCAGTGGGTTTGAAATGTCCCATCGGGAGATTCCTTTCTAAGGGTGAGAACAAGGCGAGGGAACTGCTTTTCAAAAACCAGTTCCCATCGTTGCCCCTGTGTGATGATTATTCCGCTGCCTGAACAGATTCCTTGCCCCAGCCCATCTTGACACCAGCCAGCATATGGAAATGCAGGTGGTGAACAGTTTGACCGGCATTTTCTCCGCAGTTGGTAATGATGCGGAATCCGTCAGAGATGCCTTCCTTTGCTGCAATCTTGGCAGCCACTTCATAGATGTGAGCGACCACACCGGAATTTTCCGGTGTAATGTCGGCTGCACAAGCAATGTGCTGCTTCGGAATCAGCAGATAGTGAATCGGTGCAATTGGTGCAATGTCCTTGAAGACATAGACCGTATCATCTTCATAAACCTTTGTGCTTGGGATTTTACCAGCAGCAATGCTGCAAAACAGACAATCTTCCATGTTTTAACCCTCCGAAATCAAGTTGCGAATAATGTTTTCTGCTGCCATGAGGGCTTCGTCAATCATATAAGTCTGACCGACGCCAGCCATTGCCTGTTCTGCCTTACCGCCGCCCTTGCCGCCGGTATAAGCAGCAACACGCTGAACGATTTGACCCGCATGTGCACCGTGTGCAATGGCTGCCTTGGAGCAAGCACAGAGCAGGCTGCCCTTGCCGTCCTGAACGCCAGCCAGTACGGCAATGTATGGTTCATCCATTGCCTTGATGCGGTCGCCCATCTTCCGGAGCATCTGCGGATTTACGCCATTGAGCATAGCAGAAATCACTTTCACGCCCTTTACTTCATTGACGTTGTTGAAGGCAGCTTCAATCTGTGCATCGGAAATCTTCTGGTTCAGGGATTCGAGTGCACGGTCTTTTTCTTTCAGTTCTGCCATAACGCTGGTGCAGCGTTCTGCCAGTTCGGAAACATTGCCCAGCTTCAGAGCCTGTGCAGCCTGCTGCATTTCGAGCTGTGCAGCATCCAGCAGACGAAGAACGCCTGTACCCGTAACAGCTTCGATTCGGCGAACACCCGATGCAACGGAGTTTTCCGAAACGATGCGGAACAAGCCCAGCTTTGCAGTGTTATCAACGTGTGTACCGCCGCAGAATTCAACGGAGAAATCCGAAACGCTGACAACCCGAACAACATCGCCGTACTTTTCACCGAAGAGTGCCATCGCACCCCGTTTTCTTGCCTCTGCAATCGGCAGGGATTCAGTCGTCACCGGAATGGCTGCCAGAATCTTTTCGTTGACCAGCTGTTCCACTTTTTGAATTTCTTCCTTGGTCATAGCGGAGAAGTGCGAGAAATCGAACCGGCAGGACTGCGGGGTTACCAGCTGACCAGCCTGATGAACGTGGTCGCCCAGAACTTCCCGCAGAGCAGCCTGCAACAGGTGAGCAGCGGTGTGATTCCGCATGGTTGCACGGCGAACCTCTTCTGCAACGGCAGCCGTTACAACGTCACCAACGTGCAAATCGCCGTCTTCCACGGTTGCGATGTGCAGGTAATGGCCATCTTCATTCTTGCTGGTGCTGCTGACGGTTGCGGTGCAAGATGCGGTTGAAATTGTACCACAGTCGCCAACCTGTCCGCCGCTTTCTGCATAGAACGGGGTCTTGTCCAGAACGATGACAACGGTGTCGCCCTCGACAGCAACATCCACGGCATCCTGTTCCTTATAAATCGCAATGATTTTTGCATCGGTTTCAGTGAGGTGTTCATAGCCTGTGAATACCGTCTTTTCTCCGGCAATGCGAATGCTGTTGCCAGCCCAGGAAGAGCCAGCTTTTGCGAGGTGGTCAGCCTGTGATTTTTCCCGCTGTGCCTTTACCAGAGCATCAAAGCCCTCCCGGTCAACAGAAACGCCCTGTTCTGCAGCGATTTCCATCGTCAAATCAATCGGGAATCCATAGGTATCGCTCAGCTTGAAGGCATCTTCGCCGGAGATTTCCTTCTGGTCAATCTGGTCGAGAATCTGATTCAGCATTGCCATGCCGTTATCAACAGTCTTTGCAAAGGTTTCTTCTTCCACCTGTACAATTTTGCGGATGTAGGCTTTCTTTTCTTCCAGTTCCGGATAAGCCACCCGATTTTCTGCAATGACAGTATCGCAAACTTCATACAGGAACGGCTTTTCGATGCCAATCAGTCTGCCGTACCGAGCAGCACGCCGCAGCAATCTCCGCAATACATAGCCTCTGCCAGCGTTGGACGGCATAACACCATCGCCAATCATAAAGGTGGTGCTGCGGATGTGGTCGGTGATGACACGCAGAGCCACATCGGTCTTGTCATCGGTATGGTAAGCAACATTGGCAATCTTGCAGACATGCTTCATGATGTTCTGAACGGTGTCAACTTCAAAGAGGTTGTCCACGCCCTGCATGATGCAAGCCAGACGTTCCAGACCCATACCAGTATCAATGTTCTTGTGTTCCATTTCGGTGTAGTGTCCGTTGCCGTCGCTGTTGAACTGGCTGAATACCAAGTTCCAGACTTCGACATAACGGTCGCAGTCACAGCCAACGCCGCAAGTTGGCTTTCCGCAGCCCTTTTCTTCGCCACGGTCGAAATAGATTTCCGAACACGGACCACATGGGCCAGAGCCGTGTTCCCAGAAGTTATCTTCTCTGCCCAGCCGCTTCATGTGAGATGGTTCGACACCGATGTGCTTTGTCCAGAGGTCATATGCTTCATCATCGTTTTCAAAGACGGAAACATACAGCTTATCGACTGGCATTTCCAGTTCTTTGGTGAAGAATTCCCATGCCCATTCGATTGCCTGCTTTTTGAAGTAGTCGCCGAAAGAGAAGTTGCCCAGCATTTCAAAATACGTGCCGTGACGGGCAGTCTGTCCAACCCGTTCAATATCTGGTGTCCGGATGCACTTCTGACAGGTGGTGACCCGTACATTCGGCGGAACAGCCTGTCCCAGGAAGTACTTTTTCAGCGGTGCCATACCGGAGTTGATGAGCAGCAAGCTCTTGTCGCCCTGCGGAATCAGGGAAAAGCTTGGCAGCCGGGTATGGTTCTTGCTTTCAAAGAAAGAAAGGTATTTTTCTCTCAGTTCGTTTAATCCTTGCCATTTCATGGTGAAAATGCTCCTTTTTGATTGGTCAATTTTGGATTTTCACAGAAAAAAGCCCTCGCCGCCAAATGGGACGAAGGCATTCGTGTTACCACCCAAGTTCAAATGCAGTCTGTACCTGCATTCCTCGTTGTTCTTTAACGCAGAACATACGTTTCCGTTTCCGGAAACAGCTCCGGAGTAGCACCCGTTTCTTCGCTGCATACATTCCACCAGCAGTATGCTCTCTGTTGTGCGAAGGGAGGACGGTCAGTTCCATCGTTGCCATATAGGAGTAGTATAGCAGATTTTTTGCGACTTGTCAACGCTTTTTTACAAAAAATGGGGGAAAAAGATTGCAACCAGACGGGTTTTGTCGATTTGTTCCGGGAACTGGAAAAGATGGAAAATCATATTTCAAGGTCTTTATAATTTTTTATTTTCTTATTATTTGTAATAAAATCATTCTTTATCAGTTCAATCTGCTTATTAAACTGATCGATTTTTTCTTTTAATTCAGTTCGCTTCTTTCTAGCAGGAATGCTTTTATAGATGCATAAAATAATGAGCGGAATAATAACTAACCCAACAAAATTCACAGCACAAAAAAGTATCAGCATAATAACTATTAATGCTATAACTCCGAGAGTGAAAAACGATACGCTTCCATCTATGGATTCATATTCTTGATTTAATGTTTCCAATTCTTTTTTTCTATTATTATCAATAGGAGGAATTCCTTCTAATTTGATTTTTTTACCATCTCCACTTGCATATAATGAAAATGTGTTTTCACCATATGTAAAAGTTATATGGTATATAGATATTAACAACCGATCGATTGCTCCATCTTTTTCAATATTGCTACTTCCAAAAGAAATATTCCGACTTGCTCTGTTACCAATTTGTCTTAAAACACTTTTTTTAAAGGCATCATTCATATCAGGACGTACATATGCATCTAATAAATCAGAAGCTGGTCTACTGAAAGGAACACTTTTGATGTTTGAAGGAATTGAAAAACTTTCAATATCTACCAATTTATTTTCCTTGTACGCTATATTGTCATCCTCTTGGTAAGGCTTATAGAATTCATTTATGATGGAATCATAATCGCTATTTCCAGATACAATTCTTTGAGCTTCGGCTCGGATATTTCCACTTATTGTCGACCATGATATTTCAGAAACCTTCTTAATTTCTCCATTTCCTCCGCTCAAATGCTTAATATTTTCATTACCAACATCACAAAGGTAATCGCTAGTGCCGTTATAATGATAATAATATGCAGGGACACAGAGATTTTCTTTTAATGATATATATGCTGAGTCTAAAATATCTAAAGGAGCACAAACATCAGATGTTAAGAAATCAACAATACTCTTATGAAGTGTATCTGCACATGGCTCGAAATTGATACCGCTTTTTATATTTTCTTTTTTTTACAACATTTAAGCAACTATCAAGTCCTTCGATGCAATATGTAGAACCACAATATTCACATGTAACTTTAGGATTTTTAATATCTTTAATGGGAGCTCCACATGATGGACAATTAAAAGACTTTACAACTGGCATATAATTACCTCCTATAATGCTACATACAACTTTAAATTAAAGGATACCATGTTTATGGCGATTTGTCAATAGGAATTTCTCCACTTTTCGATTTTTTTCATCTTTTTTCAGATACTGTTTGCTTCATTTTGATGGAATAATATTTTTGTCGATTTGTTCCGGGAACTGGAAATTTTCGAATAGACCGCTTGAAAACCAAGAAAAATTATGGTATAATAACAGGGCACAGAAAACGGATGACCCGTCTTTGGAAAAAGAATCGGATATCCAGTTGAATTTTCAATCGTTGTGTGGTATAATGAAAAACGGCAGAATCGACAACAGGAAGGAACGAAGAACCATGGAACTTGCAGCAGCCAAAAAACGGATTGCGGAGCTTTCCAAAGAATTGGAAGCCCATAATTATCGGTATTATGTATTGAATGACCCGACCGTTTCGGATTTTTCTTATGATGAGATGATGCGGGAGCTGCGGGAATTGGAAGCAGCGTTTCCCTCGTTGCAGCTGCCGACCTCGCCGACGCAACGGGTAGGCGGTGTGGCATCCAGTACCTTTGAAAAGGTGCAGCATGCCGTCCAGATGATGAGCTTGCAGGATGTCTTTTCGTTTGCAGAAGTATCGGCGTTTCTGATTCGCTGCAAAGAGCAGTTTTCCGACCCAAAATTTGTGGTAGAGCCAAAAATCGACGGGCTTTCTGTTTCGCTGGAATATACCAACGGCATCTTCACCCGTGGTTCAACTCGTGGCGATGGATTTGTCGGGGAAGATGTCACCGAAAACCTGAAAACGATTCGTTCGATTCCGCTGCACTTGGAATATGCTCCGGCATTTTTGGAAGTGCGTGGAGAAGTTTATATGCCAAGAGAGCGGTTTTTGTCGCTGACGGAAGAGCAGGAACAGAACGGGGAAACGCCGTTCAAGAATCCACGAAATGCCGCCTCTGGTTCGCTGCGGCAGAAAGATGCCTCTGTGACGGCAAAGCGTGGCTTGGACATCCTGATTTTCAACGTCCAGCAGATTGACGGCGAAACGCTGACTTCGCATCGGCAGTCTTTGGACTATCTGCGGCAGCTGGGTATGAAAACGGTACAGGCAACCGAACCGCTCACAACAGAATCGGAAATTCTGGATGCCCTGCAGGCAGTTGGAGCAGAACGAACCGACTTGCCCTATGACATTGATGGCGTTGTGGTCAAGGTCAATGACTTTGCACAGCGGGAAGAGATGGGAGCGACGGCAAAAGTGCCAAAGTGGGCAGTTGCCTATAAATTCCCGCCGGAAGAAAAGGAAACCAAGCTGCTGGAGATTCTCAACAGCGTCGGCAGAACGGGTGTCATCACGCCAGTTGCCGTATTTGAACCGATTCGGCTGGCAGGCACAGACGTTTCCCGTGCAACGCTGCACAATCAGGATTTCATCACAGAAAAGGGCATTTGTCTGGGCGATACGATTATTGTGCGGAAAGCTGGAGAAATCATTCCGGAAGTGGTTCGCTCCGCCTCGCATTTGCCGGATGCTGTGCCGTATGAAATGCCGGAAGTCTGTCCGGTCTGCGGAACGAAAGCCGTTCGGGATGCGGAAGAAAGTGCCCTTCGCTGCCCGAATCCGGATTGTCCGGCACAGCTGCTGAAGCGGATGATTCACTTCGCCTCGAAAGATGCGATGAACATTGAAGGGCTGGGGGCACAGAATGTGCTTGCCCTCCAGACAGCCGGTTATCTGCACTCGGTTGCAGATTTATATAGATTGACCAAGGAACAGTTGCTGCAATTGGATCGGTTTGCGGAGAAATCCGCAGAAAATCTCTTGCAGGCAATTGCAAAATCCAAGCAAAATCCGCTGCCCCGTCTGATTTTCGGGCTGGGCATCCGCAACATCGGCTTGCAGGCAGCCAAACTATTGTGCGATGCGTTCCCGTCCATGGATGCCATCATGCAGGCGACCGCAGAACAGATTGCGGAAATCGAAGGATTTGGAATGGTTATGGCGGAAAGTGTCGTGGCGGCTTTTCGAGAACCGCATATGCAACATCTGATTGCAGAGCTGCAAGCGTACGGCGTTCAGATGCAGCATACCAAAGCGGTGCAGACTGACCAGCGGTTTGCAAATCAGACTTTTGTCCTGACGGGCACGCTGCCAACGATGAAACGTGCCGAAGCAAAGGCATTGATTGAGCAGTTCGGCGGAAAAGTCAGCGGCAGCGTTTCCAAAAAGACCGCCTATGTGGTTGCCGGAGCAGAAGCCGGCAGTAAGTTGCAAAAAGCAGAGGAACTCGGGATTCCAATTTGGACAGAGCAAGACCTGCTTGCACATACAAAAGAAGAACCGGAAGCGTAAGTTTCCGGTTGGAAAGAAAGGACGTTTTATCCCATGAAAATTGATATTGCACACATTGCAAAGCTGTCACGGCTGCATTTTGAGCCGGAACAGATTGCAAAATTTGAAAAGGACATGGAGTCCATCGTGGCAATGGTGGATCATCTGCCGGATGTGAGCGATACCCTGACCGTAGACCCGAACAATGCAATGCGGCTGCGGGAAGATGTTGCAAAAGACCACAAGTTCAAGCGGGAAGAGATGCTTGCCAATGCCCCAGAGGTACAGGCAGGTTGTCTGGTCGTTCCGAAGACGGTAGAATAAAAACAAGGAGGCAAACGAAACCATGGAACTTTATGAACAGACAGCCGCCAAGCTGTCAGAAATGCTGCAAAACAAGGAATGCAGTGCAGTGGAACTCTGCCAATCGGTACAGGGACGCATTGCCGCAGTCGAAGACAAAGTGGGGGCTTATGTGACACAGTGTGAAGATGCACTGGCACAGGCAGAAGCCGTTGACCAGGCAAGAGCCGCAGGCGAAACCCTGCACCCGTTGGCTGGGATTCCAATCGGCATTAAAGACAATATTTCCACAAAGGGGTTACGGACAACGTGTGCATCCAAGATGCTGGCAGACTATGTTCCGCCGTTTGATGCAACCGTGATGCAGCCGATTCGGGCATCCAAGATGGTTATCACCGGCAAACTCAACATGGATGAATTTGCAATGGGTTCTTCGACAGAAACCTCTTACATCAAAAAGACCCACAATCCGCACAATCTGGACTGTGTACCGGGCGGTTCTTCCGGCGGTTCTGCAGCTGCGGTTGCAGCAGGCGAAGCCATCGTCACACTGGGTTCTGATACGGGTGGGTCGATTCGGCAGCCGTCCTCGTTCTGCGGAACAGTTGGTCTGAAGCCGACCTACGGCAGCGTTTCCCGATATGGTCTGGTTGCATTCGCATCTTCTCTCGACCAGATTGGGCCAATCGGCAAATCCGTCAAGGATGTGGCAATGCTGTACAGCCTGATTTGCGGACATGACAACATGGATGCAACGTCTGCTTATCGGGATTATCCGGACTTTGCCGCTGCTTTGCAGGGCAGCAGTGTTGCAGGCTTGAAAATCGGTCTGCCGAAGGAATATTTCGGTGCTGGCATTGACGACACCGTAAAGGCTGCTGTGATGGATGCGGTTCATCAGCTGGAAGCAAACGGTGCAACCGTACAGGAAATTTCCCTGCCAAGCACGGAATATGCAGTCAATACCTATTATATCATTGCCTCTGCGGAAGCCTCTTCCAACCTGGCACGGTTTGACGGCGTGAAGTATGGCTATCGGGCAAAGAATTACGATGGCTTGACCGATATGTATGAACGCACCAGAAGCGAAGGCTTCGGCGATGAAGTAAAACGCCGGATTATGCTGGGCACATTCGTACTGAGTTCTGGTTTCTATGATGCTTATTATAAGAAGGCAAAGCTGGTGCAGCGGCAGATTGCACAGGAATTTGCAGCCGCATTCCAGCAGTGTGATATTATCATCACCCCGACCTATCCGACACCGGCATTCCGGCTGGGCGAACAGGTAGACGATCCTTTGAAGATGTACAGCGGCGATGTCTGCACCGTTCCGGTGAACATTGCAGGTTTGCCGGCAATCAGCGTTCCGTGTGGAAAGACTGCAAGCGGTCTGCCGATTGGTATGCAGATGATTGGTGCAAAGTTTGCAGAACAGACGCTGTTGCGGGCAGCAGATGCATATGAACAGCTGTGCGGTGGGTTTGCGTGCATCCCACAGACACTTTAAAGGACAATCGAAAGGAGAACAAACATCCATGCAGGATTATGAAATGGTTGTCGGACTGGAAGTCCATGCGGAATTGAACACCGCCTCAAAGATTTATTGTAACTGCCGGAACGCATTCGGTCTGGAAGTGAATACACAGGTTTGCCCGATTTGTATGGGCATGCCGGGCACATTGCCGACCTTGAATGAAAAGGTTGTAGAATATGCGATTAAGATGGGTCATGCTATGAACTGCAAAATCAATGCAGTCAGCAAGCAGGACAGAAAGAACTACTTCTATCCAGACCTCCCGAAAGCATACCAGATTTCACAGGCAGAAGTTCCGCTCTGTGAAAACGGATACTTAGATATTATGGTAGACGGCGAAGAAAAGCGAATCGGCGTGACCAGAATCCACATTGAAGAAGATGCCGGAAAGCTGCTGCACGATGCCTCATTCTCGGGTTCTCTGGTAGACCTGAACCGTTGCGGCGTTCCGCTGATTGAAATCGTTTCTGAGCCGGATATCCGGAGCAGTGCTGAAGCAAAGGCATATCTGGAAACCATCAAGTCTATTTTGCAGTACCTGAACATCTCTGACTGTAAGATGCAGGAAGGCTCGATTCGTTGTGACGTAAACGTATCGGTTCGGAAGAAGGGCAGCACAGAATTTGGAACACGCTGCGAAATGAAGAACGTCAACAGCTTTAGTGCTGCGGTTCGTGGTATCGAATACGAAGCAAAGCGGCAGATTGAAGTGCTGGAAGCAGGCGGAACGATTGCACAGGAAACCCGTCGGTGGGACGATGCCAAGGGCATGAACTATACCATGAGAAGCAAGGAAGATGCACAGGATTATCGGTATTTCCCAGAACCGGACTTGCTTTCCATCGTTGTGCCGGAAGAAAAGATTGCTGTCCTGAAGGCATCCATTCCGGAACTGCCGAACGCAAAGATTCGCCGGTATGTCAAGGACTTTGGACTTTCTCAGGTAGATGCAACTTTGATTGCAGAAGATTTGGAACGGTCTGCAATGTTTGATGCTTGTATTGCCATTGGAACGTGCAAGCCCAAGAGCATCAGCAACTGGATTTTGTCGGATATTGCGAAGTTCACCAATGATACGGGCAAGAAAATCAGTGAAACACCGCTGACACCGCAGCGTCTGACAGAATTGATTGTGCAGGTAGAAAAGGGTGTCATTTCCAACTCGTCCGCAAAGAAAGTTTTCCAGATTGTATTGGAAACAGGCAAAGAACCGCTTGCCATCATTGAAGAAAAGGGCATGGCACAGAATTCCGATACTGGATTCCTGGAACAGCTGGCAAAGGATGTTCTGGCAAACAATGAAAAGTCGGTCAACGACTATAAGAACGGCAAGACCAATGCACTGGGCTATCTGGTTGGTCAGTGCATGAAGGCATCCAAGGGCAAGGCAAATCCGGGCATTGTCAAGGAAATTGTCACCAAGATGCTGAGCGAATAAATCAAATAGCAACGCAACAAAAAAGCACCCGTCTGGCTGTCACACAGAACCAGATGGATGCTTTTGCTTATTTTCTGTTTTTGCTGGAAAATGTCGGAAAGAATCGGGATACAAAATCCGGCAGGGGAGCAGTCACCGTTTTCCCGTTCAGGTAAGCAAGACAGGAATCCGCCTCCGGATGGAATTGCAGCCGATAGGCACAAAGCAATTGATGTTTGAGGTGCAGCGATTCTTTTTTACGGCGGTTGCCATATTTGGAGTCACCAGCGAGCGGAGCACCAATATGTGCCATATGAGCACGGATTTGATGGGTGCGTCCGGTGTGCAGGGTGATTTCTGCCAGACAAAGACCGTTTTGCTGCTGCAACACCCGATATTCCGTGATGATTTCCCGATAGCCTGCTTTTGGGCAGTCGGAAATCGTAACCGTATTGGTCTTTGCATCTTTCCAGTGATAAGCGTGCAGGATGTCGGTTTGCTTCGGCGGCGTTGCAGTCAAAACGCAGAGATACGTCTTTTGGATACGGTTTTCCCGAATCAGGCGGTTCAGTTCCCGTAAGGTCGCAGCATCTTTTGCAGCCAGTACCAAGCCCTCTGTGTTGCGGTCTAAGCGGTTGCAGATGGCAGGGGCAAAGCTCTGCTCCTGTTCGGGATGGTAGTCGCCTTTCTGCTGTAAGTAGGCGTGTAAGTTGTCCACTAAGCAGTGGTCAGCGTGTCCGGCATCACTGTGCACCAGCATTCCAATGGGCTTATACAACACTAAAAGATGGGCATCCTCATAGCAGACGGAAAGCGATTCTGCATTGCCCTGCACAGACTTTTTCTCTGCTGCTGGGGCAGCAGGCTGTAGGCAGTCATCCGGCAGAAAAATCGCAATTTCATCGCCGGTTTGCAGGCGAGTTTCTCCGGTGCAGCGTTTCCGATTGACTTTGATTTGCTTTTTCCGGATGGCTTTATAGAGCAAGCTGTTTGGCAGAGATGGCAGCATTTTTTTCAGAAAGCGGTCAAGTCGTTGGTCGCTGTCGTTGGGTTGAATCAGAAATGTTTTCATATACGATGATTTCGCAGCATTGCGAACTCCCTTCTAAAACTTCTATTTGAGTATACCATAAATTCAGGAAAAAGAAAAGGATTTTTTCGTATTTTTTAAAGAGGTGAGGACAAAATGACAGAAAAGGAAGAAACAGATGCCAAGCAAGCACCAAAGAAAAACCTCAATCAGGGACACCGCAGCCGCATGCGGAAACGCTACTTAATCTGCGGATTTTCGGGCTTTCAGGAGCATGAAATTTTAGAATTGCTGTTGTTTTATGCCCTGCCTCGTGTGAATACCAATCCCATTGCACACCAGCTACTGAAAGAATTTCACTCACTGGCAGGTGTTCTGGATGCAGACCCCGTGGAACTGCAAAAAATTCCCGGCATTCGGGAGCAGGCAGCCGTATTTCTGAATATGCTGCCGGAATTGTTTCGCTATTATCAGCTGAGCAAAGAAACCGAACAGGAAAACCGCAAACAATTGGAACTTGACCGAGCGTCATTCATGGCAACGCACTTGCAGCATCTGTACACAGGCGTTCAACGGGAACAAGTCGCTGTGTTGTTGCTGGACAACAGCCTGCAAATCATACAGGAGTGTTTTTTGTCGGAGGGTTCTGTGACCATATCCACGCTTTCCATTCGGAGCATCGCAGAACTAGCGTTCAAATATCAAGCAGCCTGCGTGATTCTGGCACACAATCACCCCGGCGGTTCTGCATCACCCTCGCAGGAAGATTGTTATGTGACCAAGCAGGTTTACACGGGCTTGCAATACTTGAATGTTACATTGGAAGACCACTATATTATTGGAAAAAATGCTGTGATTTCCATGCGGGAACATGGTTTCTGGGAAACACTGTTATAAGCAGATTTCCGGAATGCCTTTATAAAAATAGGACAGACTTATGTCTGATTTTTTGTGGTATGCTAAGAGGTATGCAGCACAGGTTTTACAGGAGGTGGAACAAGGATGTCCGAATTTCGATTACACGCACCCTATCAGCCAACGGGTGACCAGCCAGAGGCGATTGCAGAACTGGTGAACGGCATTCGAGCAGGCGACCATGAACAGACCCTGTTAGGGGTTACGGGTTCGGGAAAAACCTTTACCATTGCGAATGTCATCGCACAAGTCAACAAGCCGACACTCGTTCTGGCACATAATAAAATTCTAGCCGCACAGCTCTGCTCCGAGTTCAAGGAATTTTTTCCGGAAAATGCGGTAGAATATTTTGTCAGCTATTATGATTATTATCAGCCGGAAGCATATGTACCGAGTACCGATAGCTATATTGAAAAAGATTCCTCGATTAACGATGAAATTGATAAGCTGCGGCATTCTGCCACGACTGCACTGGCAGAACGGCGAGATGTTATCATTGTTGCCAGTGTATCCTGTATCTATTCACTGGGCAGTCCGGAGGAATACCGTTCTATGGTGGTTTCGGTGCGGAAGGGCATGGAGAAGCCACGGGAACAGCTGTTGAAAGAACTGGTTGCGATTCAGTACGAGCGGAACGACGTGCAGTTTGTCCGGAACAAGTTCCGAGTACGGGGCGATGTTGTGGAGATTTTCCCATCCAACTCCAACCACACTGCCATTCGGGTGGAATATTTCGGCGATGAAATTGACCGCATCTGTGAAGTGGATACCGTGACAGGAAATGTTACTGCAACGCTACAGCACGCAGCCATTTTTCCGGCATCGCATTATGTTGTCAGCGGCGAGCACGTCGAGCAGGCGATTTCTGAAATTGAAACAGAGTTACAAGAACGGGTGGCATATTTTGAAGCGAATCATCGACTGATTGAAGCCCAGCGAATCGCCCAGCGGACGCATTACGACATGGAAATGCTGCGAGAAATCGGTTTTTGCAGCGGCATTGAAAACTATTCCCGCATCTTAGCCGGCAGACCTGCCGGAAGCGTCCCGTATACGCTGTTAGACCACTTCCCGAACGATTTCCTGCTGGTCGTAGATGAAAGCCATGTGACCCTGCCGCAGGTACGGGCGATGTCTGCCGGCGACCATGCCCGAAAGGCAACGCTTGTGGACTATGGTTTCCGGCTGCCGAGTGCATTCGATAACCGCCCACTGAACTTTGATGAATTCTATGAGCGGATACCGCAAGCCATCTATGTCAGTGCAACGCCGGGCGAGTTTGAAAAGCAGCATTCTTCTGCCATCGTGGAACAGGTGATTCGTCCGACCGGACTATTAGACCCGATGATTAGCGTTCGTCCGGTATCCGGACAAATTGAAGATTTGTATTCCGAGATTCAAAAGCGAGTGGAGCGGAACGAACGGGTTCTGATTACCACGCTCACCAAGAAGATGGCGGAGGACTTGACTGCCTATCTGGAAAAGCTGTCCGTACGGGTGCAGTATCTGCATCACGATGTGGACACTGTAAAGCGAATGGAGATTATCCGAGATTTGCGGCTGGGGAATTTTGATGTGCTTGTGGGCATCAACCTGCTGCGAGAGGGTTTAGACATTCCGGAAGTTTCGCTGGTTGCGATTTTGGATGCCGATAAAGAGGGCTTTTTGCGGAGTGAAACGGCACTGATTCAGACGATTGGACGGGCAGCCCGAAACGCAAACGGCATGGTCATTTTGTATGCAGATGAAGTGACTGGCTCGATGGAACGGGCAATCACAGAAACCGAACGCCGCCGGAAGAAGCAGATGGCATATAATACTGCCCATCACATCACGCCAAAGACGATTACGAAAGCGGTTCGGGATGTCATCGAAATTTCGACCAAGGAAGAAGTCGAAGAGCAGACGGCTGCTCCAAAGATGACGGAACAGGAACGCAAGGCACTGATGGAAACCTTGACGGCACAGATGAAAGAAGCCGCAAAGCTGCTGGAATTTGAACACGCTGCGTATTTGCGAGATAAAATTCAGGAATTGAGGGGGAAGAAAGCATGATAGACCGCATTCGGGTGCGAGGTGCAAGAGCCAACAATTTAAAGAACATTGATGTGGATTTGCCAAGAGATGCGTTAGTGGTAATGACAGGGCTTTCCGGTTCGGGAAAGTCCTCCCTTGCCTTTGATACGATTTTTGCAGACGGTCAGCGGCGGTATATGGAAAGCCTGTCGTCCTATGCACGGCAGTTTCTGGGACAGATGGAAAAGCCGGATGTAGACAGCATCGAGGGCTTGTCGCCGGCGATTTCCATCGACCAGAAAACCACCTCGAAGAACCCTCGTTCTACCGTGGGAACGGTCACAGAAATCTATGATTATTTGCGGTTGCTGTATGCACGGATTGGCATTCCGCACTGTCCGATTTGTGGGCGGGAAATCCGTCAGCAGAGCATTGACGAAATGGTAGACCGTGTATTGTCGCTGGAAGAAGGCACACGGATTCAGCTGTTAGCACCGATTATTCGTGGCAAAAAGGGACAGCATACCAAAGAACTGGAAAAGGCACGCCGTTCCGGTTATGTGCGAGTGAAGATTGACGACAGCCTGTATGATTTATCAGAAACCATCACGCTGGACAAAAACAAGAAGCATACCATTGAAATCGTGGTAGACCGACTGGTGGTCAAAGAGGGGATTCGTTCCCGCCTGACAGATAGTTTGGAAACCGTCTTTTCCCTGACGGGCAGTTTGGCAGCGGTAGAAATCATGGGGAAAGAAACGTGGCTGTTTTCGCAGAAATATGCCTGTCCGGAACATAATATTTCCATTGAAGAGCTGACCCCTCGGATGTTTTCGTTCAACAACCCCTATGGGGCTTGCGAAAATTGTACAGGGCTGGGCGTTTTCCAGAAAGTTGACCCGGATTTGATTGTCCCGAATGTAGATTTGAGCATTGCACAGGGAGCAATCAAAGCCCCCGGTTGGAACAGCCTCGATGAAAATTCCATCGCCATGATGTATTATCAGGCGGTTGCAGAGAGCGAGAATGTTTCCCTCGATACACCCGTGAAAGATTTGCCTGACCATGCGATGAAGTCGTTTCTGTACGGAACAACAAAGGAATTATTTTTGCACCGCATCCAAGAGAACGGAAAGAGTACGGGTTATCGGGCAGCGTTTGAGGGGGTCATTCCCAATTTGGAACGCCGTGCAAGGGAAGGCTCTGAGTGGGCAAAGGCAGAGATTTCCGCCTATATGTCTGCTGTTCCGTGTCCGGTCTGCCATGGAAAGCGGCTGAAGAAAGAAGTACTCGGCGTAACGGTTGGCGGACTGAACATCATGGAACTGACCGACCTTTCCATTACAGAGAGCCTGCAATTTTTTGAAACGCTTTCCCTGACGGAGCAGGAACAGAAGATTGCCACGCAGATTTTGAAAGAAATCAAGGAACGGCTGGGTTTCCTGAAAAATGTCGGGCTGGAATACCTGACACTCTCCCGAACAGCCGGTACACTCTCCGGCGGAGAAAGTCAGCGGATTCGGCTGGCAACGCAGATTGGCTCGTATCTGATGGGCGTTCTGTATATTTTGGATGAGCCGAGCATTGGCTTGCATCAGCGGGACAATGATAAATTGATTGCAACCTTGAAACGGCTGCGGGATTTGGGCAATACGCTGATTGTGGTCGAGCATGACGATGATACGATTTTAGCGGCAGATTATGTCGTAGACATCGGCCCTGGAGCAGGGGTCAACGGCGGCAACGTCGTCTATTCCGGCGATGTTGCCGGACTGCTGGCGTGTGAAGATTCCATCACGGGGCAGTATCTCAGCGGAAAGAAACAAATTGCCGTTCCGGAACACCGGAGAGCCGGAAACGGGAATTTCCTGACCGTAATTGGAGCAGCGGAACACAACTTGAAGAACATCACCGTTTCAATTCCGTTGGGGACGTTTACCTGTGTGACAGGGGTTTCCGGTTCAGGGAAGTCCTCGCTGGTGAATGAGATTATTTATAAGCATTTGGCAGCAAAGCTGAATCGAACCCGTGTCCGTGCCGGAGCATTTGAACGGATGGAAGGGCTGGAATATCTGGACAAAGTCATCAACATTGATCAGTCGCCAATCGGCAGAACGCCTCGTTCCAACCCAGCAACCTATACGGGCGTATTCACAGATATTCGGGAGCTGTTCGCCAAGACGAACGATGCCAAGACAAAGGGGTACACCGCAGGGCGGTTCTCTTTTAACATCAAAGGCGGACGCTGCGAAGCGTGTCAGGGCGATGGTATTTTGAAAATCGAGATGCATTTTTTGCCGGATGTCTACGTCCCCTGTGAAGTCTGTAAAGGTAAGCGATACAATCGGGAAACCCTCGAAGTGAAATATCGGGGGAAGTCGATTTATGATGTGCTGGAAATGACCGTAGATGAAGGCGTTGTCTTTTTTGAACAGCATCCAAAGATTTTCCGAAAGCTGAAAATGCTGCAAGAAGTCGGGCTGGGCTATATTAAAATCGGGCAGCCGGCAACTACGCTTTCCGGTGGGGAAGCACAGCGTGTGAAACTCTCCACAGAGTTGGCGAAGCGTCCAACAGGCAGAACGATTTATATTTTAGATGAGCCGACCACTGGACTGCACACGGCAGATGTGCACCGTTTGATTGATGTGTTGCAGCGGCTGACCGATGCCGGAAATACCGTGCTGGTGATTGAACACAATCTGAATGTGATTAAGGTTGCAGATTATCTCATTGATTTGGGAAAAGAGGGCGGAACGGCAGGCGGAACGCTGGTTGTCAGCGGAACGCCGGAGGAAGTCGCAGCCTGTGCCGATTCCTATACGGGCAACTATCTGAAAGCATATCTTTAAAAAAATTTATATTTATAAATGAGCAGCAAGTACAGCATTTTCATTTCTGTGCTTGCTGTTTTTTGCTTAAAATAGTAATTTATGGAATATTCTAATATATGAGAGATTTCCAGATTTCTGGGAAAACGGAATAATTTTCAGATAGTCATTATTTTTGGCAGCATCTTTATAAAAAATGAACAAAAATCAATCTTATTTTTTATGAAAATGCATAAAAATTGGGATGTATAAGGATTTTTTTGGGAATCAGTATTCCATTCTTCCAAATTCTGTGCTATAATGAAATTGTCAAAGAAATTTTTTGTTTCTTATGAAAGCACTTCCCTAATGTGTACGTTTGTAATTCTGTGAATCAGCAGGACTGTTGAATCACAGAATTGCAAACAAAATTGCAAAAATAATGGAGAATCATCGAAAGACTTGTGTGAAGAATGGAGAACTTCTATGATTAAGAAAAGAAAATTATGGAAAGCATTTGCTGGAACGCTTGCCGCTATGGTTTCATTTGTTGCTGTCGCACAGCCAATTTCCTATCTTCCAAATTTGGAAAATGCCTTGGTTGCAGAAGCATATGATGTAGGGTATTATGTAACAAATCGGTCAACCGGTGCACATGTTTATGCAGAACCGAATGGTTCTGTTCGTGGTGCAGCACAAATGTATGAGTGTTTTTATGTAGAAGAAGTCAACGGAAACTGGGGACGAACCAACAGCATCTATGCGTTGAAAAATGACAGTGTTGTTTGTGTTTCTGGATGGGTCAATTTGGATTTGGCACAAATGACCTCTGTAGACAGCGGACTTGGGATTCCTTATCCACGGCCATCCGGTAGTCCGACGCTTGCAAAAAATACACAGGCTGCGGACAATCATGGTCATGTTGCATGGGTACAGGCGGCTTTGAATAAAATCATCAATGCTGGATTGACGACAGATGGTCGTTATGGAAATGCAACGGTAGACAAAGTAAAAGAGTTTCAATCTGCATATGGATTAAAGGCAGATGGACAAGTTGGAACACAAACTGTTTCTAAAATGGTAGAAGTATTGGAAAGCATGGCAGTTGTTTATCCGTCTAAGCCGTCTGTCAGTGTGTCGGCTGGAACAAATCGAACCAATACGACTTTTAACTGGAATGTATGCAGTGATACAGATTGGTACGATATTCGGATTTATGATAGCAATAACAATTGCATCTCACAGCAGTTTAATTACAACGGTACAAGCTATGCTTTGACATTGGATGCTGGAACATATTCGGTAGATGTTGCTTCTGTCAATGCAAAGGGAACTTATACATTCAGCGAACGGGTTGGATTTACAGTACAAGCAGAAACGACCACCACAACGACAACTACTACGACAACTACTACGACAACCACAACTGCTGCCACCACAACGTCAGCACCAGTGACAACCACTATCACAACCACAACTGGAAATACGCATCAGAATCATGCCATTGATTTTGATTCCGATATTTGGAACTTCCAAAATACGGGAAAAGTATTTGCTCCTGCCTATATCAACAATACATACTGGCAAAAACTCATTAGCAATATTCCGAATACCGATATTGCAGAAGTTGTTTCTTTGAAAAAGCAGCTATACAATAAATTTGATGGCGTTTGTTATGGAATGTCTGTTTTAACAGCGTTGTATAAACAGGGTTATTTAAATCCATCTGACTATACAGATGGTGCGACGACGTTAAAGCAAATTTCAAAACCAAATGATGATGACGTGGAATCTCTGATTATTTATTATTACTTGCTGCAAGGAACAACGGATATCAAGTTGCAGACAAAAAGATGTTTGCAGGCAAGTAAATACAACATGAAAAATTTGATGAAAACCCTGATTGACAAGGCTGGACAAGTTTCAGATGGCGGTTATCCAGTGGTTGTAAATTATGCTTGGACAGAAAACGGAACATCCGGTGTTGGATATGCCCATTCTGTAATTGCCTATGGTGTTGAATATGGCTCTTGGGACGTTGGCGGAACAGGCTATACAAAGGGATATGATGGACGTATTTTGGTTTATGACTGCTCAAAGGGAAAGTTTACAGATGATGCTTGTATCTACTTTAAATCTGATACATTAGAATGGTGCGTTCCATACAAAAAGCTAAAGTATAATATATCGGATGCAAAGTGCTATGCTCGTCTGTTAATGGTAAGCAATGATGCTTCTCTTTTGAATCGGCACGGCTATTTGAAAAAACAGCAAGGGGAAACCACACCAGCAGGCAGTGAGGAACAAGCTGTTTTTTATCCGGAAATTGCAGTAAACAGTTCTGATATCAGCATCCGCAAGACTGGAAGTCAAGATGTTTTTGCCATCAACAGTTCTGAGATGGAAGAAGACGAAGAGATTTTCAATGGATATGGTACGATTGCCGGAGAAGCAAATCAGGATTATAGTTATTTTATGACAGACCCGGAAAGCGGTTATTCCGCAATGAATAGCATGGATGATGAAATGTCTGCCACGATGCGGTTTGAAAATGAACGTGCAGTGGTAAACGCAGGTCGTGCACATCGAATCACATTCCTTCCAAATTGCACAATTAGTGTCAATGGAGATGCGACGGATTATGATATTGATGTTGTAACCAATCAGGAACAGTGTACGTTGCCATGGTACGAATTGAAGATAAAGGGATATACCGATACAGCAGTTTCTTTGCAGCAATATCAAGACGGTTATCTTTTAAAAGGTGATTTGGGCAGCAATTTGAACGTGTCTGCGAATAACACAGCTGGCGGACAGTGTGTATCCTGCTCAGACTTGGAGCAATATTCTTCCGTGTATATTACAACAACCGGAGAATATGACCAGATGCTGAATATTCTTGTTGACAAGGATAATGATGGTGTATACGAAACGTCAATTGTGAATCCAGTTCCCGGCGATGTCAATGCAGACGGCATGGTAAATGTTTTAGATTTGATGCTTGCAAAACAGCAGCTGTTGCATGGTACAGGTGTTGTTAATATGTATGGAATGGATTTAGATGCTTCTGGAACAGTCACATTAACCGATATGGTTTCCTTGCAAAAATTCTTGCTGCGTACAGAATAAAAGAACGGGGGCAGATGAATGAAAAAGACTGTTTTGAAAATAATGGCAGGACTTTTTTCGGTTGGAATGTTGTTGTCCAATGGGGTAACAGGAAAAATTTCCCTTCGGACAGAAGCAGCCCTTTCTCCGATAGAGGCAACCATCAAATGGGCAGTGGATACAGCAAATGATAATTCTCATGGTTACAGTCAAAAATATCGGTGGGGACCTAATTATGACTGTGTCTCATTTGTAATTTCTGCCCTGCGGGAAGGCGGCGGATATTCCGTTAGTAAAGATACAGGAACAGGAAATTTAAGAGAAGCCCTGCAGCAGCTTGGATTTACTTGGATTCCATGGAATCAATTGGGCGATGCTTCTAATTTGCAGCGTGGAGATATTTTGCTGGATATTGGAAGACACACAGAAATTTATCTGGGCAATCGTAAGAATGTAGGTGCACATAGCGACCGTGGATATCCTGCAACTGGCGACCAAACTGGAACAGAAGTTTCTGTAGGAAATTATTATAACAATAGTGGTGGTGTTTCTTGGGATGGCGTTTTGCGAAGTAATGGCGTTAAACCAGTAATCTCTACAGATACCACACTGCCTTGGAACTACACCTATCCAACAAGAACCCTATATCAGAAATCTCCGATGATGAACGGAAATGATGTCAGATGGCTACAGTCCGCATTGTCCTACTTGGGCTATGCATGCACAGTAGATGGTTATCTGGGAGCAGAAACAAAAAATCAGATTCGGGCATATCAGTCTGCAAATGGACTTTCAGTGGATGGAAAAGCCGGAACAAAAACACTGTCCAGCCTGAAAGCAAAAGCAGAGGCGAAGAACAATGGCAGCAGTGATGGACAGACCAGCAACAACAGCAATTATGGCACACCATCCAGAACACTGCGATATACAAAGGGTTCGTTGATGCGAGGCGATGATGTCAAGTGGCTGCAAGCGTCTTTGAACCAGCTGATCAATGCAGGTCTGACAGTAGATGGAATGTTCGGGAAGAACACTTATAACGCAGTCAAGAACTTCCAGAGCCTGAACAGCCTTGGCGTAGATGGCATTGTAGGAACATATACCAGAGGAAAACTGACAGCACTGCTGGAAAACAAAGACTATGTACCGCCGCAGAGTTCTACCGGAACGATTTTGCGTTACGGCTATTCTGAACCGTCAGGCAATTTAAAGTCTGGCTCTAAGGGTGATACGGTCAGATGGCTGCAAGTGGCATTGAATAATACGATGTCATCGGGCTTGGATATTGATGGACACTATGGGCCAAAAACGAAGGCCGCAGTTCGAAGTTTCCAATCGCAGAACGGCTTAAAGGCAGATGGTATTTTCGGGAATGCATCCCGTGCAAAGATGAAAGAATTGCTGGCAGCTCGGTCGATTACGATTTGCGGTGGCAGCGAAGAACCAACGATTGCAGAATTGCAGTTGGCAGAGCAGAAATATTACTTTGCGGAAGAAGAAAGCATTGCCTTTGAATTTGACAGTGATACAGCGGACACTTACCATCTGGTGATTCGGAATGAAGAAAACGGCGAAGTTGTGTATGATTACCAGACGGATGAATATTCGCTTACGACAGCGTTGAATGCAGGAACGTACACGGCAACCGTGACGGTCAGCAACGATAAGGGTTCTCTAACCAGTGACCTGATTTCCTTTGCTGTCATTCAGCAGTCTAGAAATGATAAACCAGTTGCACAAATGCGGTCTGCTGCTTATGGATTTTCTATTGCATATGACGCAGAGAAAGACAGTTTCTATGCTGCAGAACATGCAGATTATGCATCCATGTGGAAATTTATTTCTTATGATAACTGGGAATTCAATCTAGTAAACGTCTATTCTGACCAATTGATTGTTGCGGATGAAGGACAGCTGAAAACGCAGGACTTGGAAACTGCTGGGGAAGATGTCAAAAAAGAATCTGCACTCTGGTACTTGTACGAAGAAAATGGCATTTCTTTCATCAAAAATGTTGCTTCTGATAAAGCTCTTACCGTTTCTTCTGACGGACAAATTACATTAGAAGATTTGGATACGGTTTCAGATGCACAGGGAATTGACCTTGTTGTACCAGAGATCAATCAAATTATTCCGACCTTTAAAAAGATTGATGACACACATGCACAGCTTTCTTGGAATTCCGTAGAGGGTGCAGATGCGTATTATGTAACAATCTTGAATCGGGAAGAAACAGCAACCGAAGATGGCATTGATGATTTGATTGAAACAACAGAAACGTCCTGTGTGATTACCATTCCAGATCATGCTTATTCGATTTGTTTAGAGCCGGCATCTTCTGGAACGATTATGATTTCGATTGCAATGGAAGATGGTGCGGTGATAGAAGAACCAGAACCGGAAGAACCAGAGCCGGAAGAGCCTGTTGACCATAAAGAACAATATTTAGGGATGATGATGGAACTACAGAATTATCTGCTGAATAAAACGTCATATAGTGCTTCTACGGTTGCGGAATTAGACATGAATTTTGATGGAAAATTAGATGTTCTTGATTTGGCATTGCTGAAAAGAATGATTATGGAAATTGAATAATCAAAATTAGAAAGGGGTTGTCATTTTGAAAAAACAAAAATGGGGTGCGATTGCAAAAAAGACAATGGTGTTTTTAACAAGCTGTACCTTGATGGTTGGTGGATTGTCTTATGCACCAGCTGTATTTTACAGCGACCCAGCAGCCATTACAGCAGAGGCTTTGACTTGCAATGCACCATCTCCAATTGCTTGGCAGCAGGACTCGACCTCCAGAGCACAGATTGATTCCTATTTGACAGGGATTTCTTACTGGAACAATCATCTGTGGACAAGTATTGGAAGTAGAAACCAAACAATTGGGTCTTCTGCCTGCGGATTATTTTCTGTAATCAATTCTGTATTCTATAAAACAGGAAATTTCATGGATCCGACTTTTGTTGCAGATTGGTCAAAGGCAAATGGCTATCGAACTGCAAATAATGGTGTTGATACGAGATTCTTTAAAGCCTATGCCCAAAATTACGGTTCTACTTATGGTTTTTCGTATGCAGGTAGTTATTCCAGTGTTTCATCTGCACTGGAACATGTTCGCAATGGCGGAACAATCTGTGGTTGTGTATCGGGACACTGGATTGCAATTGTAGACTATAATGCTTCAACTGGAAAATATTTGATGTTAGATTCTTCGAGAGCTTCTTCCAGATGCAGTTCTATTGGTGGATGGAGTGGAGAAAGAGGGGTTGCTTGGGTAAGCGGCAGTATTTTCTCTTCTGGAAAGTATACTTTATCTGGAAGATGCATGTATGGGTTATCCTATAGTGGCAACCGTCCGACACCAGTTCCAGACACCAACACGGCAAGCGATAGCCAATTGCCTTGGAACTACACCTATCCAACAAGAACTCTATATCAGAAATCTCCGATGATGAACGGAAATGATGTCAGATGGCTACAGTCCGCATTGTCCTACTTGGGCTATGCATGCACAGTAGATGGTTATCTGGGAGCAGAAACAAAAAATCAGATTCGGGCATATCAGTCTGCAAATGGACTTTCAGTGGATGGAAAAGCCGGAACAAAAACACTGTCCAGCCTGAAAGCAAAAGCAGAGGCGAAGAACAATGGCAGCAGTGATGGACAGACCAGCAACAACAGCAATTATGGCACACCATCCAGAACACTGCGATATACAAAGGGTTCGTTGATGCGAGGCGATGATGTCAAGTGGCTGCAAGCGTCTTTGAACCAGCTGATCAATGCAGGTCTGACAGTAGATGGAATGTTCGGGAAGAACACTTATAACGCAGTCAAGAACTTCCAGAGCCTGAACAGCCTTGGCGTAGATGGCATTGTAGGAACATATACCAGAGGAAAACTGACAGCACTGCTGGAAAACAAAGACTATGTACCGCCGCAGAGTTCTACCGGAACGATTTTGCGTTACGGCTATTCTGAACCGTCAGGCAATTTAAAGTCTGGCTCTAAGGGTGATACGGTCAGATGGCTGCAAGTGGCATTGAATAATACGATGTCATCGGGCTTGGATATTGATGGACACTATGGGCCAAAAACGAAGGCCGCAGTTCGAAGTTTCCAATCGCAGAACGGCTTAAAGGCAGATGGTATTTTCGGGAATGCATCCCGTGCAAAGATGAAAGAATTGCTGGCAGCTCGGTCGATTACGATTTGCGGTGGCAGCGAAGAACCAACGATTGCAGAATTGCAGTTGGCAGAGCAGAAATATTACTTTGCGGAAGAAGAAAGCATTGCCTTTGAATTTGACAGTGATACAGCGGACACTTACCATCTGGTGATTCGGAATGAAGAAAACGGCGAAGTTGTGTATGATTACCAGACGGATGAATATTCGCTTACGACAGCGTTGAATGCAGGAACGTACACGGCAACCGTGACGGTCAGCAACGATAAGGGTTCTCTAACCAGTGACCCGATTTCCTTTGCTGTCATTCAGCAGTCTGAAAAAGACGAAGCCATCTCTCAGATTCGATCTTCTGCTTATGATACCGCTTTGTCCTATGATTTAAAAACAGACACATTATATATGACAGCGGATGCGACCTATGAATCCATGTGGCGGTTTGTATCGCATGAAAACTGGACATTTGAGATTTATAATGCATACTATGGAAAAATGTTGACGATTTCAGATGGAAAGCTAAAAATGGTTGACCCAAATCCAGAAGATGCCAATGCATATTGGTATTTATATGAAGAAGATGGCATGTCCTTTATTAAAAACATGACTTCAGACCAAACAATTACAATTTCTTCTGACGGAGAAATTTCTTTAGAGGCATTGGATACAATTTCAGATGCACAAAGTGTATCATTTGTTACAGATAATAAGAATACCGTTGTTCCGACCTTTACACAGATTGATGCCACACATGCAAAACTGTCTTGGAATCCGGTAGAAGGATGCGATTTGTACACCGTGACAATTTTTGACACAGATGGCGTTACTGAAGATGGCATTTTTGATTATATTGAAACAACAGATGTTTCTTGTGAAATTGAAATTCCGGAAAATGCTGCTTATTCTGTTTATCTGGAGGCAAGTGTAGCAGGGGATACCATCATTGGAATTGGCGTTGGAGAAGATGATGAAACACCGGAACAGCCAGAACAACCGCCGCAGGAAGAGCCGGTAGACCCATCTGAACAATATTTGACGAAGGTCATTCAGTTGCAGCATTATTTATTGAATGAAAGCGGATACAGTGTGAGTGAGCTTAACGAATTGGATATGGATTTTGACGGCACATTGACAGCACTGGATTTGGTTTTGCTGAAAAAAATGATTCTTTCAGATTGAGTGATGTCTATCTGAATCTCCTTAAATACAGAGGATACCATTCCCCTATGAATTTAATTGCAGAAATTCATAGGGGAATTTCAAGTTTAGAGGTGGAAAATTGAAAAGATTAAAAAGAATCAAACAGATTTTTGCAGGTTTGGTGGTCTTTTTCCTGTTGCAGGCACTTTTTTGTGTTTCTGACATTACAGGAAGTGCAATATCGTTTTATGAATACGGGATAGATGTTTCTTCTTATCAGGGAGAAATTGATTGGGCACAGTTGAAAACAGAAGATGAAAAACTCTCTTTTGCGATTATTCGAGGAGGAACAACAAACCGTTCCAATATTGATTATCAAGAAGACCGATTTTTTTCTCAAAACTACGAACAAGCAAAAGCGTGTGATTGGAAAGTTGGCGTTTATTTTTATTGCAGTGCAGCAACAGAAGCAGAATTTCAGACTTGTGTTGACAATTTTTTAAATACGTTGGATGGAAGAGAAGTAGATTATCCAGTTTTTATCGACATTGAACAATCGCAAACACAAATGGATTTGGGCGTGGATGCCCTTACGGATTTGATTTTACAGGCACTGGAGAAGATTCAGGATGCTGGCTATATTGCAGGAATTTATTTGGGTTATTCCTGGATTGATACTTATGTAGATTTAGACCGCATCATTGACCATCATTTTGAAGCTTGGATGGCACGATATCCTTATGCAGAGCAGGTTGCAGAGCCATTGCAGTATGATTATAGTGATTTATGCAGTATCTGGCAGTATTCTGATCATATGGAATATCTTTCTACGCAGGCGGAATTTACGGATGTTGACATTTCTTATATTGATTATGCGAATCAAAAACGTCTGGAAAATGATGCAGAGATTGGAATTCCATATTTAAGGCCAACGAAAACATTATATTATGATACCGAACGAATGATGCGAAGCAGTGGTGTCAAATGGCTGCAATATTGTTTGAACCAGTATGGTGGCTTCCACTTAACGGTAGATGGAAAATTTGGTGCTGGCACACAAAAAGCGTTGATGCAATTTCAGGAACAGCAAAATTTAACAGCAGATGGCATTTGTAATCAAGAATTGGTAGCAGAATTGGTGAAAATGACACTGGAACAGCGAATACAGGCACATACCAATCGTTTCGATGTAGATTATTTACTTTGTCCGGATGGAACGGTTCTGTTTCGGTTGCCATCTGCAGAAGAACCACTTGAGGCATATACTGTTCAGCGTTTCTGTCCGCATGGAACAATTACATTTAATGATACAGAATCAATAACCGCAGATACAACAGAAAAAAATTGCTGCCATCAATATTATTATGATATTTCCGTCTATCCTTTTACGGAAAAAGATGTGATGCTGTGTGTGGACTTAGAAGATGAAACCCATCAAAGTGCCTATCGGTTGCAGCAGTTGCAAAATTTTCTTTTAAACCGAGGAATTAGTGACACATGGGAAACCATGCAGTATGATTACAATGCAGATGGAACAATCAATGTTTTAGATTTGATGCTATTAAAAAAGATTCTGAATCAATCGCTATAGTTGTAAGAAAGAAGAAATTGCATTCCTGAGGAAAATTTGTTATAATAAAAGAAAAATCAAAGGAGTCTGACCATGATACGAGAAATTGTAACCGACCCGTTTTTCCTCAGCCAGAAATCCGAGCCAGCCACCAAGCAAGACCAGCAGGTGATACAAGATTTATTGGATACGATTCACGCCCATGCAGACCACTGTGTCGGCATGGCAGCCAACATGATTGGCGTGCGAAAGACAATTTTAGTGGCACAGATTGGGGCAACTTATCAAATTCTCATCAACCCCGTCATTGTTGACCATTCCAAGCAGAGCTATGAAACAGAGGAAGGCTGCCTGTCCCTGACAGGGCAACGACCTGTCCAGCGGTATCCCATGATTGTCGTGGAATATCTAGACCGGGATTTTAAAAAGAAAAAGCAGATTTTCCGTGATTTTGAAGCACAGATCATTCAACACGAAATTGACCACTTTTCCGGAATCCTGATTGAACCAACAGAAAAAAAGCTTGTTCCGATTTTTACAATTTATTTCCGCTGCCATGTGGTAAGATAGAACCATAGTCAGCAAGGGGTTGTTCCAAAACGAACAGCCAGACAAAATCAATCAAATTGGAACAATGGTGTTCGGTCGTTTGCAAAGAAGCAAACTGCCGGACACCTTTTTTATTTTGGGAGGAATCAGAAATGGCTTATCCGAAGGTTGATTTTTTGTACTTGAATGAAGAAGATATGGTGCGTGCAGGGGTCAAAGATATGGCAGGCTGCATTGATGCAATGGAAGAAATGTTCAAGCTGATGAAAGTAGGCGATTACCGCATGGGCGGTGCAAACGGAAATTCTCATGGATGTATGGTAATGTTTCCGCCGTCCTCTCCGTTTCCGGAGATGCCAGTCGATGGTCCAGACCGCCGATTTATGGCAATGCCGGCATATTTGGGCGGTATGTTCGATATGGCAGGGATGAAGTGGTACGGTTCAAACTGTGCCAACAAGGAAAAGGGCTTGCCCCGTTCCATCTTAATGCTAACATTGAATGATAAAGATACCGGAGCACCGGTTGCTTATATGTCCGCTAACATCTTATCCGCGTACCGAACCGGAGCAGTTCCGGGCGTTGGATATAAACATTTATCGAAACCGGATGCAAAAGTAGTTGCAATCATTGGGCCAGGTGTCATGAGCAAAACCGCACTGGCTGCAATCATGGCAGTCCGTCCAAGCGTGCAGACGATTAAAGTCAAGGGCAGAGGAAAGGCTTCCCTGCAAGCGTTCATCGAACACGTTCGGGAAACGTATCCGAATGTAGAAGTATTTGCAGTGGACAGCATCGAGGAAGCCGTACGGGATGCGGACATTGTTTCCGCCAGCACCTCAACCCCAACGGGTGACCCGAACCTGTATCCTTACATCAAAGAAGAATGGATTAAGCCGGGGGCATTGATTAGTTCCACCGCTGCCTTGCGATTCGATGATGATTTTATCATCCATCGTGCAAGAACCGTAACAGACAACATCAAGCTCTATGAAGCGTGGGAAGAAGAGATGAAGCCGAACGCTTACAACACCGTTCCGATTCCAGCCGTACACGTCATGGACTTGATTGCAGCGAGAAAGATGCAGCCGGAACAGGTCGATGATTTGGGCGACATCCTGATGAACCGGATTCCGCTGCACCGCAAAGAAGATGAAATTATCATTTATTCCATTGGCGGTATGCCCGTAGAAGATGTGGCATGGGGCACAATGGTTTATCGAAATGCTTTGAAGAAGGGCATTGGTACAAAATTGAAGCTGTGGGATACCCCGCAGATGGTCTGACAACCGGACAGACAAGCGAAAGAACGGAGGCATTGACATGAGAATCCAAGAACATCCTATTCTCGGTACATACCAGCAAGGAGCACTGGTTTCCTTTACATTTGATGGAAAGCCCCTACAGGGATATGCAGGTGAACCCATCGCCATGGCGTTGAAAAATGCTGGCGTGATGATTCACCGCTACACCCGAAAGGAACACAAACCCCGTGGTATTTTCTGTGCCATCGGCAGATGTACAGACTGCGTCATGGTTGTAAACGGACAGCCAAACGTCCGCACCTGCATCACACCGCTGGAAGCAGGCATGGAGATTCGGACACAATATGGGGTAACGGCGGAACAGCCGGAAGGAGGGGCAAAATGAAACGCTATGATATGATTATTGTTGGAGCAGGGCCGGCAGGTTTGTCCGCAGCGATTGAAGCGGCAAAGCGTGGCTTGCACGTTGTAGTCTATGATGAAAATGCAAAGCCGGGCGGTCAGCTCTTTAAACAGATTCACAAGTTTTTTGGCTCGAAAGAGCACAAAGCCAAAATCAGAGGGTTTCATATCGGTGAAGAACTGCTGGCAGAAGCCGCTGCATTGGGTGTTACCGTTGTATTGAATGCCATTGTCATCGGAATCTTTCCGGAAAAAGAAGTAACTGTAAAGATTGGCGACAAGGTCGAGCACGTCAAAGGCGATACGATTCTGGTTGCAACGGGTGCAAGCGAAAACATGGTTACATTTCCGGGCTGGACGTTGCCGGGCGTGATTGGAGCAGGTGCAGCTCAGACCATGATGAATCTGCACGGCACAATGCCGGGCAAGCGGATTTTGATGCTGGGTTCTGGGAATGTTGGATTGGTCGTCAGCTTTCAGCTGTTGCAGGCAGGCTGTGAAGTCGTTGCCGTTGCAGATGCTGCCCCACGGGTTGGCGGATATGGTGTTCATGCTGCCAAGGTTGCCCGCTGTGGCGTTCCATTCTATCTGTCGCATACCATTGTTGCTGCGGAGGGAACAGACTGCGTGACGGGTGTCACCATCGGGCAGGTCGATGCGAACTGGCAGGTAATTCCGGGAACAGAAAAGCATTTTGATGTTGATACGATTTGTTTGGCAGTCGGACTTTCGCCGATGTCGAAGCTGTGCGACATGGCAGGCTGCGAGATGGAGGACAATCCGGCAAAGGCAGGATTTGTGCCGAAAGTCAACGCATACGGCGAAACCTCTGTACCGGGAATTTATGCGGCAGGCGATGTTTCCGGCATTGAAGAGGCATCCAGTGCCATGATTGAAGGACGGATTGCCGGCATTGCAGCCGCTGCCCGTCTGGGTTATCTGAGCGAGGAAGAATGCCAGAAAGAAGTTGCTGCACAGGAAGCCGCACTGGACGGCTTGCGGCAGGGCATGTTTGCACCGGGTATGCGGGGCAAGAAGATTACAGAAACCGAAGAGGGCATTGCCATTTCAGAAAACCTGCTGCAACATGGATACGTTGCAGAAACAGAAATCACACGATTCCCCGGTGTCACCCATCAAACGGGCGTACATCCCGTGATTGAATGCACACAGAATATTCCATGCAATCCGTGTCAGGATGCCTGTCCGAAACATTGTATTCGGATTGGCAGTAACATCACTGCACTGCCGTCCATTGACGAATCGAAGCAGTGCACCGGCTGCGGTATGTGCGTAGCGTCCTGTTCTGGCCAAGCGATTTTTTTAGTCAATGAAGACTGCGGGGATGGAACAGCAGAAATTACGCTGCCGTATGAATTTTTGCCGCTGCCGAAAACAGGGGACAAAGGCGTTGCACTGGGCAGAAACGGCAAGCCGGTATGTGAAGCAGAAGTTGTAAAAGTGCGGAGTGCAAAGGCATTTGACCACACGCACTTGCTGACCATGAAGGTGGCAAAGAAATTTGCTATGCAGGCAAGATTTTTTCGGGAGGGAGAACAGGCATGAATGACCGGAATCGTACATTAAAACCATTTGTTCCGCAGCCGGATGATGATATGATTATTTGCCGCTGCGAAGAGATTACAAAGGGAGAAATTCGTCGGGCGGTTCATGATGGGATGTTTACCCTGACAGAAATCCGCTGCTATCTGCGGACGGGCATGGGACTCTGCCAAGGTCAGACCTGCACGAAGTTAGTCAAGGGCATTGTTGCTCGAGAACTGGGCGTTCGCCCGAATGAATTAGAGCCAGCAACCGGCAGAGCACCAATGTGGCCGATTGCCATGAAGATACTGGCACAGGATAAGGAGGAACCGACATGCAAGCAGAAGTAATTATTGTAGGCGGCGGCATCATTGGCTGTGCAGCAGCGTATTATCTTGCAAAAGAAGGGGTTTCTGTTCTGGTATTAGAGGGCAGTCCACACATTGGCAACGGCGGTTCGACCCGAAACGGCGGCGGTGTTCGGCAGTCCGGACGGGACCCACGGGAATTGCCGCTGGTGATGTATGCGATTCAAAATCTGTGGCCGAAGCTGTCCGATATGCTGGATACAAACGTCGAATATTATCAGCACGGAAATTTGCGGCTCGGCAGCACGCCAGCCCATGAAAAGATTTTGCAGGGCTTGACCGACCGGGCAGCAGCCTGCGGACTGGATGTCCGGATGATTTCCGGCGATGAAGCACGGCGAATCAATCCGTACTTATCAGATGTTGTAACCTGTGCAAGCTGGTGTCCGACCGATGGCCATGCAAATCCATTGATGGCAACGATGGGCTATTATAAGATGGCTCGCCGTCTGGGAGCACATTTCATTTCAGATGAAAAAGTGGTAGAACTGCGGAAAATCAAGGGAGCGGTTCGGCAGGTTGTCACAGCCTCTGGAAACGTCTATGAAGGCGATAAAGTGATTTTAGCAGCAGGATATGAGAGCCGTTTCATTGCCTCGACTGTTGGTATTGATGTTCCGATGCAGCCCGTCTTGCTGGAAACGCTGGTAACCGAAGCGGTTGCTCCGATGTTTTGGCAGATGCTGGGCACGGCAGATGCAGACTTTTACGGGCATCAAACCGAGCATGGTTCATTTGTATTCGGTTTGAATTCCGGATTAGAGCCATTTGCAAAGCCGGGCAGACCGGTTTCCTCCAGTATTGCAGCGTCTGCGGCTTGCCGTGGCATTCTGCACTACTTCCCGTCCTTGCAGGAAATCAAAGTGGTACGGACATGGGCAGGCTGGATGGATGCGTGTGCAGACCATGTTCCGGTAATCAGTACTGTGGAAGAAGTGCCGGGCTTGATTCTTGCCTGCGGCTTTACCGGACACGGGTTTGGGATTGCTCCGGCGGTTGGCTTGGTATTGTCCCAGCTGGCAATCGGACAGAAAACAGTCGTTGACCTGTCTGCACTGCGATATGACCGCTTCACGAAGTGATGATTCGGATTTTTACAATTTTTTTGCAAGCGTTCGTGCTATAATCAAAATCAAACAGACAATGGTGTCGAATTTCTCTTGTGGAAGTTCGACACCATTTTTGTTTTCTATGATTTTATTGTGTCAGGTTTCCGATGGGAAGCCAGAATGGAGGAAGTATTATGCAATTGTCCAGAGTTGAAATTATCACCGGAATTTCCAAGATTGAACCGCTGAAGAAAGCCCTCGGAAAGTTTCGGATTACGGGGATGACGGTTTATCAGGTGTTGGGCTGTGGCGTGCAGCATGGCACACAGGAATTTGAAGTGGCAGACAAGAATCAGGAAATCAGTCTGCTGCCGAAAGAAGTTGTCATGATGGTGTTGCCAACAGAAGAAGTAGCAGGGCTGTTGGAGTTCGTCAAGAAAGAACTGTATACAGGGCACATTGGCGATGGAAAGATTTTTGTTTCTGATGTCACACATGTGGTACGGGTACGCACTGGGGAAGAAGGCTATGATGCCTTAGTTCACGGTGAAAAATAAGCACATTGCAGAAAAAAGGAACGAACGGTTATGGAACAGAAAAAATTAGGGCTGCCAAGTGTTGTGGCAACCGGTGTTGGGTTGATTGTCGCAACCAGCTGTCTGCTTTCCATCGGACAGGGGACGGCTGCGATTGGCTTGCCGTTTATCATTACGATGGCAATTGCCTGTGCATTTAATATTCTGACTGCCTTTTCCATCTGCGAACTGAACGCCTTGATGCCGAACCTGACGGGCGGCATGGCACAGTATACGCTTGCCTGTTTTGGACCTTTTGTGTCGATTGTGATTACCGTAGGCGGATACTTAACTTGTCAAACGATTATGGGCAGTTCTGAAGCGGCGATGTTTGGGAACACTTTGAGCAGTGTTTTGCCGAATATTCCGATTTCGCCATCCATGTATTCGATTTTGCTGATTATCCTGCTGGCATGTCTGAACTGGTTCGGAGTCGATATGTTTGCAAAGATTCAAAACATTGTTGCCTATGCCCTGATTGGCTCGCTGATTTTCCTCGGCATTGCAGGAACATTGAAGCTGGGAACGGGGCAGGTTGTCGAGCAGGAAGCAGTACTCTCGTCCAAGCCGAGCGATGTATTTTCCATGTTGGGGCTGGCATTTTTCCTGTTCATCGGCATTGAATTTATCATTCCGATTTCGTCACAAGTCAAGAATGCACGGCGAAAAGTACCGCTGGGTATGGTCATCAGTCTGCTGGTGATTTTGGTGATGCAGATTTTTGTCTGCATTGGATTTAGCCACTATACACCATGGGAAGAGCTGGGCAGCAGTACCGTTCCGCACATTCTCTATGGTTCGCTGTTGTTCGGAAAAGTGGGAACAGTTTGGATGACGATGATTTCCCTGCTGGCAGTCATCAGCACCTTGAACACAGCGATGTTTTCCATCTCGCAGATTTGTTCCGGCATGGCGAAAATCAACTTGCTGCCGTCTGTTTTTCTGCGGAAGAATCGTCGGGGAACACCATATGTTGGGCTGCTGTTGGTTGCAGTTGTGATGGTGCTTATCAATATCACAGGGCTTTCCACCAGTGACCAGCTGACATTCTTAATTTTGACGGGCTGCACGTTCTGGATTTTCTCCTACATCATCCTGCACTTTGATGTGTTGATTTTGCGGAAGCGGCTGCCGAAAGCTCCTCGTACATTCAAGCTGCCGTTTGGGTCGTTGATTCCAGTGATTGGTATTTTGGGCAATGCGTTTATGATTTACAACATTGATTCAGATTGGAACGTCAAGAAGAAGATTTACACCATCTTTGTAATCGTGTTGGCAATTCTTTCCGCATATGCAGTGATTTGGATTAAGTGCGTCATGAAACGCCCGATGTTCAAAGCGTATCAAATCAAGGAAGTCATGGCGATGGAAACGGACTTGTATCAGATTCACCATCATCCAAGACTGGCGGAGCGGTTGCATATCCATGCAGAACCGGAAGTGCAGAGCGTTCCGGCAGATGTGAACACAGGCACACGACCAGAAACTTGATGAAAATTTGTTGGTATGAAAATATATCTTGAATAAATCATGAAACACCTTGCACGTTTCGTTCGACTGTACTATAATTACGAGTAGCAGCATCGAATGAAACGGGAAGGTGTTTTCTTATGGAACGACGCATCTATATGACACCAAGGCAGCCGTTTTTCGTAACGGCATCAGAGACATACAAGAAATATATCATGAATCGGTTTGGAATCGTTCATTTTTACCAGTGCCAGACAGGGACGCTCCCACGGTATGCCGTGCCGGATGGCTGTGTGGATATGGTATTTTGTTGTGATACAACTGCACCAGAGGCGAACATTTGCGGAACGGTACTTGCTCCGGAAACCGTGCTGTTGCGGTCGGACAGTTGTTATTTTGGCGTACGGTTTTTACCGGGCTATAATCCGGTTTTGGGGATGTCTGGCGTAATGGGGCAGCTAGTGAACCATCAGATTCCGTTTTCAGATTGGATTCAAGATGAACGCATGTTGGAAGAAATCTGCGGAACGACTGATTTTTACCGGCAAATCACAGCCTTTCTGCGGTCTTACATGAAGATTTACAAGCGGGTTTCGCCGATGGAGCACAGCAACTTGCTGGTGTTGCACGCTGCAAATCTGCTGGTTGGTTCAGCAGGCAGCGTGACCGTGGAACAGCTGGCAGAAGAAACGGGATACACGACCCGTTATATCGACAAAAGTTTTCGCTCTGAGGTGGGATTGAGTCCGAAACAGCTTGCAAAAATTTTCCGGTTTCAGGCAGCCGTAAAGGCATTGAATGCCCATACTGACCGCAATCTAACAGAAATCGCTATGGAATTGGGCTACTATGACCAGTCGCATTTTGTGCATGATTTCAAGGCATTTTCGGGCATGACTCCGAAAAAATACTGTTCCATGCTGCAAAATACACAGTATTTGCAAAAGATGCAAATTTTAGAGCCGAAGAAAAATTGGCTGGAATAAGCAAAAAAAGAGTCTGTATGTGCAGGCTCTTTTTTCATCTAATCAATTATTTTTAATCTTCCTCACAGACGTCCAATTCACTGGCACACTGCAATTCCGGATAGCCCCATTGCCGCAGAACTTCATAGGTTGCAATGGCGACGGAGTTCGAGAGGTTCAGGCTTCGCAGCGTGTGCCGCATCGGAATGCGAACGCACTGGTTTGCATGGGCGTGCAGGAGTGGTTCTGGCAGTCCTTTGTCCTCCCGTCCAAAGATGAGATACACGCTGTCCAATTCGGTGTAAATCGCATCGCTGTGGACGTGTTTGCCTTTGGTGGTGAAGAAATAGAACTGGTCTTGTTCGTCCGCATGTTTTGCGACAAAGTCCGCCCAATCGTCATAATACGTAATATCCAGCTTGTGCCAATAATCCAAACCAGCACGTTTTAAATGCTTGTCCGTGACGGTAAAGCCCATCGGCTGAACAAGGTGCAGGGAAGCACCGGTCACCGCACAGGTTCTTGCAATATTTCCGGTATTCTGTGGAATTTGTGGTTCTACCAATACAATTTTCAATTGTTTCATCAACGACAAAATCCTTCCTTTTTACAAAAAAAGCTGCCCCCTGTCGTATATTTGCAACGAACTGTGGAATCTTATTTCCAGTTTCGCAGGAGAGGAGGCAGCTTGTATGAATCTGAAATCTGTTGTACGGGGCGTTGGCGTTGGAACAGCCGTTGGAACGGCTTGCTATTTGCTTTCCAAAGCCACATCCCGTCAGAAGCATGATATTCGGAAGAACGCAAACAAGGCGATGAAAGCCGTTGGCTGTGTTCTGGACGATATCGGTTCGTTAATGTTCTGAACAGTCCTCCGGATGGTGTTTGCGATACGCAAGATAACTCTCTAAGATGATGGTTGCTGCAACCGTATCCACGACCGCTTTTCTTTTTTTGCCACGGGTATTGGTTTGATTCAAATACTGGTGGGCGGTAACGGTTGTGCTGCGTTCATCCCAGAGCACCGTTGGAAGATTTGTTTTTTCTTTCAGGCATGCGGCGAACTGCTGGCAGCGTTCTGCCCGTTCGCCGATTGTGCCGTTCATATTTTTGGGATAGCCGACCACAATACATGCTGCACGCCGTTCTTTTGCGGCTGCTGCGACTTTTTCCACACAGGTGTCAAAGTCTGTTTCTGCAATCGTTCCGACTGGAGAAGCCAGCAGTTCCGAGCGGTCACAGATGGCAAGTCCGGTTCTGGCTTCGCCAAAGTCTACGCCTAAAATAATCATCTCAGTCCCTCCGGCTTACCACGGCTTTACAGCCCCAATGATTTCTTTTACATCTGCAATGTGTTGTTCTTCAAGCAGTGCCTGCAATTCTTCGACAATGCGAACGGGTGCATAGGGGTCAGTAAAGATGGCAGCTCCCACCTGTACAGCACTTGCTCCAGCCAGCATCATTTCCATGGCAGCTGCACCGCTGTCCACACCGCCCATACCGATGATCGGAATGGAAACGGCGTTGGAAACCTGCCATACCATCCGAACAGCAATCGGAAAGACGGCTGGGCCAGACATTCCGCCGACATTGTTCCGCAGAATCGGACGCTTGGAACGGATGTCAATCCGCATGCCCAACAGGGTATTGATGAGGGAAACGGCATCTGCTCCGGCTGCTTCCACTGCCTTTGCAATTTCGGTGATGTCGGTTACATTGGGAGAGAGCTTGACCACCAGCGGCTTTTTGGTTGCCTGCCGAACAGCCGCAGTAATGCGTTCCGCAGAGTCGCAGTGTACGCCGAACGCAGCACCGCCCTTTTTCACGTTCGGGCAGGAGATGTTCAGTTCAATCATGTGGACATCGGTCTGGTCGAGCCGTTCTGCAATCGTGACACATTCTTCAATGGTCGAGCCGGCAATGTTGGCAAGAATTACTGTGTCCTTGGTCAGCAGGTACGGTAGTTCCCGTTCAATGAAAGCATCAATGCCCGGATTCTGTAAGCCGACAGAGTTCAGCATGCCGGACGGTGTTTCTGCAATTCGAGGGGAAGGGTTGCCCGGACGGGGCGTAATAGTCGTTCCCTTGGTGGCGATACCACCCAGCTTGGAAAGCGGGAATAGTTCTTCATATTCGTGTCCGTATCCGAATACACCGGAAGCCGGAATAATTGGATTTTTAAACGGAACACCCGCTACTTGAACAGATAAATCGGTCATTCCCAAACAACCTCCTTTGCAGAAAATACAGGGCCATCTTTACAAACATGAGCGGAAACGGGTTTTCCCTCCCGTTCCAGCTTGCAGGCACAGACCAGACACGCACCAATGCCGCAGCCCATGCGTTCTTCGAGCGAAACTTCACAGAACACATCTGCAGTGTTGGCAAGGTTCGCAATTGCACGGAGCATCGGCTTCGGGCCGCAGGCATACACCGCATCAATCTGCTGGGTTTGCAGCAGTTCTTGCAGCGGTTCTGTGACCAGTCCGTGCCGTCCGACCGTTCCGTTATCGGTGCAGAGAATTGTTTCTGCACCAGCAGCCTGAAACGCCTCTTGTAAGATGACAAATTCCGCACTGCGGAAGCCGCTGATAACGGTTGCCCGTTCCTGATAATACTGAGCCAGTGGGAGCATCGGCGGATTTCCGATACCGCCACCCAGCAGAATCACCCGTTTTGCATCCGGCAGTAGGGTGAAGCCATGTCCCAGAGGGCCAAGCACGTCCATGCAGTCGCCGACATTGCAGGCTGCGAGGGTTTCTGTTCCGCTGCCCTTTAATTCAAAGACGATGCAAATCGTGCCCTTTTCCTTGTCAATGCCGCAAAGAGAAATCGGGCGGCGTAAGGTATGGCCGACTGGAAGAATGTGGACGAACTGCCCCGGCTGAGCAGCCGCTGCGATTTCCGGACAGAGAATAACATATTGCACCATATTCTTTGCCAGAATCTTCTTTTCTAATACAGGATAGCGACCCTGTAAGTAATGCATAGAAAAACGCCTCCTTTTTTGTTTCAATCCACAGTCGGTAATTTCACAGAGTCTGACATGTCAGCAGATGGCTGACTGTGGTTTGCCTTGTGTCAGTGAGGGATGCCGATTTCTCTCTGCCCGCTACTGACGTTAACGTTCTTATTTGCAATTCTTCTCACCACCTATAGAGGTGGGAGAATCCTTGCTGTTATTCGTTGAAATGCGGATAGGAAAGACCCTATCCGCATTTTTTTACGTTGGATATCCAGTGAAAACCAGTTAGATTTTTGTGATGTCAACCAATTCCACATCATCAATGCTTCTGCCGGATTCCAGAATCTTGGACAGAGCCGAAGCAGTGTCGATGGCAGTCAGACAGCAGATGGAGCGTTCTACAGACTTTCTCCGCATCTTAACGCTATCTCTTGCCGGCATTCTGCCTTTTTCAGAAGTGGAAATCATATAGTGAATCTTACCGCTTTCCAGCAGGGTAATGGTGTTCGGTTCGCCTTCGGAAATCTTCCGAACCAGATTGGTTGCAATCATGTTGTGGTTCAGAACATTTGCCGTTCCGCTTGTGCCGTACAGTTCAAAGCCCATCCGTGAGAACCGATCTGCAATCGGGATGATTTCCTGTTTATCGGAATCCCGAACGGAAATCAGCACGCCGCCTTCCTTCTTGAGGTCATATCCGGCAGCAACCAAGCCCTTCAGCAGAGCATCTTCAAAGGTTCTGCCAATGCCCAGGCATTCGCCCGTGGACTTCATTTCCGGCCCTAACATGGTATCCACATCCTGTAGCTTTTCAAAGCTAAAGACCGGAACTTTGACAGCAACATAGTCGCCGGACGGATACAGACCGCTTTCGTAGCCGAGGCTCTTCAGGGTTTCGCCCAGCATAATCTTTGTTGCGAGGTCAACCATCGGGATACCGGTTACCTTGCTGATATACGGAACGGTTCTGGAAGAACGAGGGTTTACTTCGATGACATAAACTTCATTGTTATAAACCACGTACTGAATGTTGATCAAGCCAACTGCGTGCAGTTCCTTTGCCAGCAAGCCGGTGTACCGTACGATGGTATCGGTCACTTTCTGGTTCAGGTTCTGAGCCGGATAGATGGAGATGGAGTCACCAGAGTGGATACCGGCACGTTCCACGTGTTCCATAATACCCGGAATGAGGAAGTCTGTTCCATCGCAGATGGCGTCAACTTCGACTTCTGTGCCCATCATATACTTATCAATCAGAACCGGATTTTCAATCATGTGGCTCATGATAATTGCCATGTATTCGACAATATCCTTATCGGAATGTGCAATAATCATATTCTGACCGCCGAGGACATAGGACGGACGCATCAGAACCGGATAGCCCAGCTGTTTTGCAGCAGCCAATGCTTCTTCGGTGTTCATAACGGTCAAGCCAGCCGGACGAGGAATGTTGCACTTTGCAAGCAGTTCGTCGAACCGTTCTCTGTCTTCAGCCGCATCAATATCATCTGCGGTTGTACCCAGAATCTTCACGCCCATGTCAGACAGATACCGTGTCAGGTTGATGGCAGTCTGTCCGCCGAACTGAACGACAACGCCATACGGCTGTTCGGTCTGTACGATGTTGGCAACGTCTTCCTTGGTCAGCGGGTCGAAATACAGGCGGTCGCCGGTATCGAAGTCGGTGGAAACGGTTTCCGGATTGTTGTTGCAGATGATGGCTTCATAGCCCATTTCTTTCAGTGTCCATACACAGTGTACCGAGCAATAGTCAAATTCGATCCCCTGACCGATTCGAATCGGGCCAGAACCGAATACGATGACTTTCTTCTTGCCGGAAGCCGTCCGTTCCATGAACTGGAGGGCTTCATTTTCTTCATCATAGGTGGAATAGAAGTAAGGGGTTTCTGCCTTAAATTCGCCGGCACAGGTATCAACCATTTTATAAACAGCATGCTGATGCATCGGGCACTTCTGACCGGACATTCGTTCGATGGTGCTGTCCAGATAGCCGTACTGTTTTGCCAGCTTGTACTTCTGTTCGGTGAGCGTTCCGTCTGCCAGCCACTGTTCGAGGTGTACCAGATTCAGCAGCTTGTTCAAGAACCAGCAGTCAATCATGGTCTTTTCGTGCAGTTCTTCGACGGTCACGCCACGCTTCAGGGCTTCAAATACTTGGAATGCCCGTTCATCATCGACCACCTTCAGATGTTCCATGATTTCATCCAGCGACATCTTTGCATATTTTTTCATGTTCATGGAGTCAACGCCCAATTCGATGGAGCGAACTGCCTTCATGATTGCCTGTTCAAAGCTCGTGCCGATTGCCATGACTTCACCGGTTGCCTTCATCTGAGTGCCCAGTGTCCGCTTCGCATAAACAAATTTATCAAATGCCCACTTTGGATACTTTACAACGACATAGTCCAGAGCCGGTTCAAAGCAAGCGTAAGTTTTGCCGGTTACCTGGTTGATGATTTCATCCAATGTGTAACCGATGGCAATTCTGGTTGCAACCTTTGCAATCGGGTAACCAGTCGCCTTGGAAGCCAGTGCAGAAGAACGGGATACACGTGGATTTACTTCGATAACTGCATACTGCATGCTGGTTGGATGCAGAGCGAATTGACAGTTGCAGCCGCCCTCTACCTTCAACTCAGAGATGATGTTGATGGCAGCGGTTCTCAGCATCTGGTATTCCCGGTCGGTCAGGGTGACTGCTGGAGCGATAACGATGCTGTCGCCGGTATGAATGCCGACTGGGTCGAAGTTTTCCATGGAGCAGACGGTAATGACGTTACCCTTGCGGTCACGAATAACTTCAAATTCAATTTCTTTCCAGCCGCTGATACACTTTTCAATCAGAACCTGTGTGATTGGGGAGAGCCGCAGACCGTTTTTGCAGATGTCACGCAGCATTTCTTCGTTGTCTGCAATTCCGCCGCCTGTACCGCCGAGGGTGAATGCCGGACGAACGATCACCGGATAGTGAATTTCTTTTGCAAAGTCAACCGCATCTTCTACAGTTTCAACAACCTTAGACGGGATACATGGCTGATTGATTTTTTCCATGGTGTCCTTGAATGCCTGACGGTCTTCTGCCTTGTGGATGGTGAGCGGATCAGCACCTAACAGCTTGACACCGTTTGCTTCCAGGAAGCCCTCTTCTGCCAGCTGCATGGAGAGGGTCAAGCCTGTCTGACCGCCCATGGTGGAGAGCAGGCTGTCCGGCTTTTCAATCTGGATAATCCGCTTTACAACGTCCAAGGTCAGCGGTTCAATATAAACCTTATCTGCCATTGCCTTGTCGGTCATGATGGTTGCAGGGTTGGAGTTGATGAGCACAACTTCAATGCCCTCCTGCTTCAATGCACGGCAAGCCTGTGTGCCGGCATAGTCAAATTCGGCTGCCTGTCCGATGATAATCGGGCCAGAACCAATTACGAGTACCTTTTTTATATCGCTTCTCAATGGCATGGTTACATTTTCTCCTTTTCCATTCCAGCAAGGAATTCATCAAACAAGTATGCAGTATCCAGCGGGCCGCCGTGTGCTTCCGGATGGAACTGTACGGTAAAGGCGTTGATTTTGTGATACCGAATACCTTCACAGGTGTGGTCATTGGCGTTGACGTGGGAAACCGTTCCGATAGACGGGTCTAAGCTATCGCCAACAACGGCATAGCCGTGGTTCTGACTGGTAACATAGGTACGGCCGCTTTGCAGGTCGATAACTGGCTGGTTTGCACCACGGTGACCATACTTCAGCTTTTCGGTGCGAGCACCCTGCGAGAGAGCTAGCAGCTGATGTCCCAGGCAGATGCCGAAAATCGGAATGCCCAGTTCTGCAACTGCACGCACATTGTCGATGACTGCCTGATTTTCGGTCGGGTCGCCAGGGCCATTCGACAGCATGATGCCGTCTGGAACCATTGCCTTGACTTCTTCTGCACTGGTCAGAGCCGGCAGAACGGTGACTTCACATCCACGGGCAACCAGTTCATTCCGGATGTTCCGCTTGTAGCCGAAGTCGAACAGTGCCACCCGATATTTCGGGTTCGGGTTGCTGTAGACACGCTTCTTGTCGCCTGTAACGGAGCAAATCGCATTCTTAACGGTGTAAGCACGAATCTGTTCCAGCAGAGCATCTTTCTGTGCATAGACATCTTCTGTGGTGATTGCACCGTTCATGACACCATATTCCCGAATCTTTCGGGTCAGGCTACGGGTATCAATGCTGTGAATGCCGATGATGTTCTGTTCGATTAAGAACGAATTCACATCGCCTTCCATCCGGAAGTTCGACGGGGTATTGCACCATTCCCGTACGATATAGCCACGGATATAGGAGCGGTCAGACTCGTTGTCTGCTTCGTTCACGCCGTAGTTTCCGATCAGCGGAAATGTCTGGATGACCAGCTGACCGTAATAGCTCGGGTCGGTCATGGTTTCCTGATAGGCAGTCATACCCGTCGTAAATACGACTTCTCCGATTGCCGTTCCCTTGACACCAAAATGAATGCCCTCTAAAATCGTACCGTCTGCAAGCAGGAGATACGCTTTCTCTCCTTGATTAAACAAAGACATAGTATAATAGTCCTTTCCAAAAGTTATTGAATATGGCTGCACAAATCTTCCCGCATCCGAATGGCTTCCCGACGAGCAGCACCAGCAAAATCTTCTGCCGGACAATCTGCTTCTTTCTGATAAGCACACATGATCCCACGGGAGGAATTGACAATTGCACCAAGACCATTCTGGTCAAACGCTGCGGCAACACCGGCAGCACCGCCGCCCTGTGCCCCGTAACCCGGCACGAGGAAGAACGTATGCGGCAGGCGGACACGCAATTCCTTGAGCTGTTCCGGATAGGTCGCACCGACAACCGCACCGACTGCGGAATAGCCGGATGCACCGATTTGTTCTGCACCCCAAGTTTCGCACATATCGCCCATGACATCATAAACGGTGTTTTCGCCGATTTTCTGGTCTTGCAGTTCGCCGCTGGACGGGTTGGAAGTCTTGACCAGAACGAAGATACCCTTGTCCTGTTCTGCACAGATATCCAGCAACGGACGGATGCCGTCTGTGCCGAGATAGCCGTTGACGGTCAGAGCATCTGCTCCGAACGGTTCTAAGGTTTCTGTTCCAACGGTCACGCTGCCAAGGTGAGCGGTTGCATATGCCTGCATAGTTGCACCGATGTCATTCCGCTTGCCGTCTGTGATGACGAATAAGTGTTTGCTCTGTGCATAAGCGATGGTTTCCGCCAGCACCCGAACGCCCTCGTATCCGTACATTTCATAGTAAGCAGCCTGTGGCTTGATGGCTGGAACGACATCTGCAAGGGCATCAATCAAGGCAAAGTTAAATTCCTTGATGGCGTTTGCAGCTGCCTTTAAGGTCATGCCATCCGCAGCAAAATGCTTTTCACGGATGAATGCCGGTACATAGTCCAGCTTTGGGTCTAAACCGGCAACAGAAGGGTTACCGGTTTCCTGAATGCGTTTGATCAATCTGTCAAATGCCATATCGTTCGTTCCTTTCTATTTTAATCCTTGTCCCGATAGCGAATGACTCCATCGGTCATCGTCAAAACGGCCTTTCCACGGAACTGCATCTGCTTGAATACTGCATTGCGAGCCTTGGAGTGCAGCTTGTTCGGGTCAACGATCCATTCCTTGTTTAAATCGACCAGCGTCAAGTTCGCTGGTGCACCTGCTTCGAGGGTCTGCTTTGGCAGGTGGAGAATTTCTCTCGGGCGGTCTGCCATCAGCCGGACGATATCCGGCAGTGTCAGCAGATTCTGATGATAGAGCGTCAGCGTTGCAGCCAGAGAAGTTTCCATACCAATGACACCATTTGGTGCGTGGTAGAAATCGCTTTTTTCTTCCGGTGTGTGCGGAGCGTGGTCGGTGACAATACAATCAATTGTCCCATCCAGAACACCTTCCAGAACGGCTTTCCGGTCTTCTTCCGTCCGCAACGGTGGACTCATCCGGTAATCGGCATCTTTCGACAGCACTTTTTCTTCGGTCAGCAGGAAATAATGCGGGCAAGTTTCGCAGGTGACCGCAATGCCTTCCCGCTTTGCCAGCCGGACAATTTCCACGCTGCCCTTTGTGCTGACGTGTGCGATGTGAATCGAACCGTGCACCGAGCCAGCCAGAATGATTTCTCTGGCAGTAATATAGTCTTCAGAAGCTCTGTCCATGCCCTGCACCTGCAACTGTTCGGAAACAGCACCCTTGTTGACGATACCGCCGTGAATAATGGAGAGGTCTTCACAGTGGGAAATCACTGGCAGGTGCAAATCCCGTGCCTGTTCCAGAGCCAGCCGCATTTGTTCGGCATTCTCTACCGGTCTGCCATCGTCGGAAATCGCACAGATACCAGCCTGCATGAGAGCCGGATAATCACAGAGCGATTCGCCTTTCATGCCGTTGGTAATGCAGCCGATGGGGTGTACCTTGACGCCCGTTGGAGCGGCTTTGTCTAAAATATACTGAACCGTTTCGGGGGTGTCGATGGTGGGCTTGGTGTTTGGCATGCAAGCAACATCCGTCACACCGCCAGCCAAGGCAGCGGCTGCACCCGTCAGAATATCTTCTTTTTGGGTAAAGCCCGGATCTCGCAAGTGTACGTGCATATCGAACAAGCCCGGGAAAATGGTCAAGCCCTTTGCTGGGATTACCACATCTGCGGCATCCTGCAAAGTACCTGCCGGAGCACGTTTTGCAATGATACCATCTTGAATCAGAAAATCGCTGGAAATGCCGTAAGCATCCGTTGCATGCTGTAATAAAATCGTCTGCATAGGTTGCACCGTCCTCTCAGTCAATGAATGGTGGGGGAAAACCGGATGATTAAAAAATAGTGACACAGTCCGCATCGTCCAATTCGTTGACAGAAACCTTCACGGTTTCCGTCTGTGCAGTCGGGAGGTTCTTCCCAACATAGTCCGGACGGATGGGCAATTCCCGATGGCCACGGTCAATCAGCACCGCAAGCTGAATGCTGGTGGGTCTGCCCCGTTCCAGAACGGCATCCATGGCGGCACGGCAGCTTCTGCCCGTATAAAGGACATCATCCACCAAAATGATTTTTTTATCCTGCACAGAAAAATCAATTTTTGTTTTTTCTGCGTGATTGGGGACAACCTTATCATCCCGATAGGTGGTAATATCCAACGCACCGAGTTCCACCTGTCGGTGTTCCAGTTCTGCAATGCGTTCCACGATGCGTTTCGCTAAAATCACGCCTCTGGAATAAATGCCAATGACTGCAATTTGATCCGCACCGTGATTGCGTTCGAGAATTTCATAGGTGATGCGGGTAATCGCACGCTGGATGGCGGATGCATCCATAATGGTTTTCAAAGTGGGAGTTCCTCCTTCCTGTCAATGGATTTTTGCACACAAAAAAACGCTGCCTCATCCTTGGACGAGTCAGCGTGCTTTTCCTGCAAATGGTTGCAATGAGGGCTGAAAAATGAGATTGTAGCCGCAATGGGTTACAATCTGCCGCAAGCTTGAAACGCCTTTTCGACCTCTCTGGATCGACTTAAAGGAATTTATTGTTGTTATTATACCACAGATTCGCTGGAATGTCAATCGTATTTCGGAAAAGGTGTCGAAATTTCTGAAAAAAGTCGGACGAGGTGCAGAGAAAGCAGAGAAATGGAACAAAAAGCGAATGACAGGAGGTTTTCTTTTTTGGTTTTTTTGAGAAAAAAGCAGAAGAAAGAAAAGTGGTTAGTACTGACTAACCGTTGAAAAACGGCGTTTTTGTTTCAAAAGAAAGTTTGACAAAAAAATAACGATTTGAGATTGACAAAAAAATAACAATGTGGTATAATAACAGCAGAAACCGGAAAAACTGGTTTTTGAAAATCAATTGATAGGAGATTTGCATATGACGGAAAAAACAGAACAGATGACGGTCGGTCTGGTCGACACGGTATCGGCACTGGAAGAAAAATTGGCAGCCCTTCGGACAGCACAGGCAAAATTCGCTACCTACACACAGGAACAGGTAGACTGTATTTTCCGTGCAGCGGCATTGGCAGCCAATCAGGCACGCATTCCGCTGGCAAAGATGGCAGTGGCAGAAACTGGCATGGGCGTTGTGGAAGACAAGGTCATCAAGAACAACTATGCAGCGGAATATATCTATAACGCTTACAAGGATACCAAGACTTGCGGTGTCGTAGAAGAAGACAAGGCGTTCGGTACAAAGCGGATTGCAGAACCAATCGGTGTCATTGCAGCCGTTATTCCGACCACAAACCCAACCTCTACTGCCATTTTCAAGACTTTGATTAGTTTAAAAACCAGAAATGCAGTTTTGATTTCTCCGCATCCACGTGCAAAGAAATCCACCATTGCAGCTGCAAAGATTGTATTGGATGCAGCGGTTGCAGCAGGTGCACCAAAGGACATCATCGGCTGGATTGATGTGCCGTCGCTGGAACTGACCAACACCCTGATGCAGGAAGCAGATTTGATTCTGGCAACGGGTGGCCCGGGCATGGTAAGAGCTGCTTACTCCAGCGGAAAGCCAGCACTCGGCGTTGGTGCAGGAAACACACCAGCAGTCATTGACAAGACCGCAGATATTCTGCTGGCAGTCAACTCCATTGTGCATTCCAAGACGTTTGACAATGGTATGATTTGTGCGTCTGAACAGTCTGTAATTGTAGACGACAGCATTTATGACCAGGTCAAGGCAGAATTTATCAAGACTGGCTGCTATGTCCTGACACCGGAAGAAACCGAAAAGGTAAGAAAGACCATCTTAATCAATGGTGCTTTGAATAGTAAAATCGTTGGACAGCCGGCAGCAAAGATTGCCGAGCTGGCAGGCGTTACCGTTGACCCACGGACAAAGGTTCTGATTGGGGAAGTGGAATCCGTCGATTTAGAAGAAGAATTTGCACATGAAAAGCTGTCGCCCGTTCTGGCAATGTACCATGCAGCAGATTTTGCAGATGCCCTGAACAAGGCAGACCAGCTGGTACAGGATGGCGGCTATGGTCACACTGCTTCTCTGTATATTGACACGGTTCACGAACGGGAACGGTTAGACCAGTTTGCAGCACGTATGAAGGCTTGCCGTATCGTTGTAAATACCCCGTCTTCTCACGGCGGTATCGGTGACTTGTACAACTTTAACTTAGCACCATCTTTGACATTGGGCTGCGGCTCTTGGGGCGGCAACTCTGTTTCTGAAAATGTCGGCGTAAAGCACTTATTAAATATTAAGACCGTTGCAGAGAGGAGAGAAAATATGCTTTGGTTCCGGACACCGCAGAAGGTATACTTTAAGAAGGGTTGTCTGCCAATTGCAATGCGGGAGCTGAAGCAGGTTCTCGGCAAGCAGAAGGCATTTGTTGTAACCGACCGTTTCCTGTTCCAGAGCGGCACGATTCACTGCATCACCGACCAGCTGCATGAACTGGGCATTGCCTATCAGATTTTCTCGGACGTTGAGCCAGACCCGACCCTTGCTTGTGCAAAGCGTGGTGCAGAAGAAATGCGTGCCTTTGCACCGGATGTCATCATTGCACTGGGCGGCGGTTCTGCCATGGACGCTGCAAAGATTATGTGGGTGATGTACGAACATCCGGAAGCAGACTTCATGGACATGGCAATGCGGTTCTTGGACATCCGGAAGCGTGTTTATACGTTCCCGACCATGGGCGAAAAGGCATATTTCATTGCCGTTCCGACCTCTTCCGGTACGGGTTCAGAAGTAACACCGTTTGCGGTTATCACCGATGAAAAGACTGGCGTAAAGTATCCGCTGGCAGACTATGCACTGCTGCCGAACATGGCAATTGTGGACACCGATTTGATGATGACTCAGCCGAAGGGCTTGACGGCTGCCTCTGGGATTGATGCATTGGTACACTCTCTGGAAGCATATGCTTCTGTTATGGCAACCGATTTCACAGATGGTCTGGCATTGAGAGCGATTCAGAATATCTTCACCTATCTGCCAGCTTGCTATGACAACGGTCTGAATGAACCGGTGGCAAGAGAAAAGATGGCGAATGCTTCCACTATGGCTGGTATGGCATTTGCGAATGCATTCCTCGGCGTTTGCCACTCCATGGCACATAAGCTCGGTGCATTCCACCACTTGCCGCACGGCGTTGCAAATGCAGTGCTGCTGACCGATGTGATGCGTTATAATGCTGACCCAAGACCGCAGAAGATGGGCACATTCTCGCAGTATGCATATCCGCACACACTGGAACGCTATGCAGAAGTGGCACGGTTCTTAGGCTTGAGCGGAAACAGCAATGAAGAATTGCTGGAACAGCTGATTGCAAAGATTGAAGCCCTCAAGGAACGGGTTGGCATCAAGAAGGCCATTCGGGATTACGGCGTAAAGGAAGAAGATTTCCTTGCAACACTGGATGAAATGGTCGAGCAGGCATTCGATGACCAGTGCACCGGAGCAAACCCACGGTATCCGCTGATGTCGGAAATCAAGGCAATGTATCTGAAGGCATATTACGGCGAATAAGCAGGAAGGTGAGAAACATGCGGGTATTATCAGAACAACCAAACAAGAAAAGTTATCAGGACGGCAATCTCCGGCTGAAAGTGTTCGGAGCATCGTTCCAGAAGTCCGATATTTTGAATGAAGCATTGAATCAGGCAAGAGTGGAAGAAACCGGCTTGCAGATTCCGAAGCTGCTCGAAGTAAAGCAGATTGACGGACAGTGGACAATCGTGACAGAATTCATCGAGGGTGAAACGCTGGAATCTCTGATGGCAGCACATCCGGAAAAGATGACCGAATATCTGGAACAGTTTGTTGCATTGCAGAGTGAAATTCTCAGCAAGCGTGCACCGCTGCTGAACCGCCTGAAAGACAAGATGAACCGGAAGATTCGGGAATCCGGTCTGGATGCAACCACACGCTATGAACTGCATATGCGGTTGAACGGCATGCGGGAGCATGAAAAGATTTGCCACGGCGATTTCAACCCGAGCAATGTCATTGTAACACCAAATGGTGACTGGTATGTGATTGACTGGTCACACGTGACACAGGGCAATGCCAGTGCAGACGCAGCAAGAACGTATCTGCTGTTCTGCCTGAATGGCAAGGAAGACGTTGCCGAACAGTACTTGCAGATTTTCTGCGAAAAGAATGACATTGCAAAGCAGTATGTGCGTTCCTGGATGCCGATTGTAGCAGCTTCTCAGCTTGGAAAGGGCAAGGAATCCGAACGGGAATTTCTGCTGCGTTGGGCGAACGTGGTACAGTATGAATAAGCTTCCTGCCTGACAAAAAAACAGGTTCTCCTCCCAATTTTTATAAAAAGCTGTAAGTGTTCCTGTGGATGCTTACAGCTTTTTTGTCGTTGGAAAAATGATTTGATTTGTGGAAAAAATGGTACAACCTGCGGATTGACAACGAATGAAAAAAGGTGTATCCTAATAATTAGAATCCTAACAGTTAGAATTCTATCTATTTTGAAAGGGAGGAATATCCATGAAAGAAACGCTGCATTATTTGTTGATGACAGACCATTTTCTGTTTCAAAAGACGTTATTCGGGAAAATCAAGGAAACAGGACTGAGCATCGGACAGCCGAAAGTGTTGGACTATTTAAAAGAACACGATGGAACGACACAGCGGGAAATTGCTGCTGCGTGTCAGATTGAACCGGCATCGCTGACTTCCATTTTAAATGGTATGGAAAAGGCGAACCTGATTGAACGGAAAACCTTGGACGGCAACCGGAGAAGCTGGCATATTTTCTTGACAGAAAAGGGAAAAGAGCAGCTGAACTGTGTCGATGCTGCGTTTACAGAGATTGAACAGACCGCATTACAGGGGTTTACTGCGGCGGAACAGCAGGCGTTATGTGCCTATCTCCTGCGGATTCACAAAAATTTTGAACCAAAGGCATAAGGAGGATGTTTATGGAAACCATTGAGAAAACACGTTCATTCCCGAATCGGCTGATTTGTTATTTTGTCGGCTTATTTATTATGACAGCAGGCATTGCGATTTCTGTCAAATCAAATTTAGGCGTTTCGCCGGTCAGCTCGATTCCGTATACCGTTACACGTTGCTGGGGGCTGGAAATGGGCAAAGCAACGATTTTATTTCACTGCGTTCTGGTTTTGATTCAAGTTTTGATTTTGCGGAAACGATTTCAGTTGAAGTCGCTGCTGCAAATTCCAGTCGGCATTGTGTTCGGCTATTTTACGACATTCTGCAATTATCTGATGACCTTTGCACCGACTGTTCACAACTTTGCCCTTCGGATTGGCATGTGTCTGGTGAGCATTGTTCTGGTTGCAATCGGCATTTTCTTCTATATGCCGGCAAATATCATGCCGCTGGCTGGGGAAGGTGTTATGCAGGCAGTTTCAGAGGTGACCAAGATTGCCTTTCCAAAAGTCAAAGTTGCATTTGATTTGACGATGGTCGTCATTTCCCTGACCACATGCCTGCTGGTGCTTCATCAGTTCGGCAGTGTCGGCATCGGAACGATTCTGGCAGCGGTTTTAGTTGGGGTCGTTTTAGGGCAGATTATGCGGATTTGGGCAACCATTCAGAAGCGGAAGCTGGCACAATAAGGATTGCGAAATTTCTTACAAAATCCACAAAATTCGGGCAGAATTTCTCTGCAAAATCTGTCAACTTGCTTGACAATTCACAAAAAATCTGCTATAATAATTGCATATGAATCAAATCGGAATTCTGGTAAGCAGTAGGATTCCAAGCTGATGGGAAGGAAGTTACAGATATGAAAATTGTACAGAAAATTACAGACTTAATCGGACATACTCCCTTGTTGGAACTGACCCACACCGAGCAGGAAGAACAGTTGCAGGCAACCCTGCTGGGCAAACTGGAATATTTCAATCCGGCTGGCAGCGTGAAAGACCGGATTGCAAAGGCAATGATTGACGAAGCCGAAGAACAAGGCTTGCTGCATCCGGACAGCGTTCTGATTGAACCGACCAGTGGCAATACGGGCATTGGTCTGGCATCAGTTGCGGCTGCAAGAGGCTATCGTCTGATTATCACCATGCCGGAAACGATGAGCGTAGAACGCAGAAACCTGATGAAGGCATACGGTGCAGAACTGGTGCTGACGGAGGGTGCAAAGGGCATGAAAGGTGCGATTGAAAAAGCAGACGAACTGGCAGTGCAGATTCCGAACAGCTTTATTCCGTCGCAGTTCACCAATCCGGCGAATCCAGAAGCCCACAAGAAAACAACCGGCGTAGAAATTTGGGATGATACCGACGGAAAAGTCGATATTTTTGTAGCAGGTGTTGGAACAGGCGGTACAATTAGCGGTGTTGGTGCATATCTGAAAGAACAGAATCCAAATGTAAAGATTGTTGCCGTAGAGCCGAAGAGTTCTCCGGTGTTGTCCGAGGGCTTTGCAGGAGCACATAAAATTCAGGGCATTGGTGCTGGTTTTGTACCGGAAACATTGGATACCAAGATTTATGATGAAGTCATTGCCGTTGAGAACGAAGCCGCATTTGAAACGGGCAGAAAGATTGCTCGAAACGAAGGCGTTCTAGTGGGAATTTCTTCTGGTGCAGCGGTTTGGGCAGCCATTCAGCTGGCAAAGCGTCCGGAGAATAAGGGCAAAGTGATTGTTGCATTGTTGCCGGATACTGGCGAACGGTACTTGTCCACTCCGATGTTTGCAGAATAAAAATACAGATACAATTCTTTTTGATAAAAAGGCACTTCCAAATGGAGGTGCTTTTTTATTAAGGTTTTCGGCTAAATTTTTTGTCGAAAATTGTCGAATAATAAATAATATTATGCTTTTATCAATTTTACTTTATTTTTAAAAAATATAGAGCAAAGCCTTGATTTTTATAAATATCAGGTGTATAATAAGATTAAGATAATGAACTGGAAAAAGTAATCATCTAATTTTACATATTTTAAGGAGAATGTTACTATGACACATTTTAAGAAGATAACTGCAGCTGTAATGGCAGTTGCAACCTTGGCGACCGGTATAATCCCGCTTTCTGCTGACGCGTTGTACTACGATGAAAATTCGAAGTTTACCTATGACTTGAAGGTTGAATCCGCATCCGATGATATGATTAAGGTTACATTTTATACAACCTATAATCCGGGGGTAAGTGATTTTTCTCTTGCGTTGACGTATGATCGGGAAAAATTAGAATTTTTCGATGATGAAATCGATGACGACTTTTATCAAGAAACAACACATGCAATAGCTGCTCCAACAACGAGAGATATTGTCATTACTTTAGCTGCTACCAATTATTCTGAGGATTATTTTAAACCAATTAGTATTTCATATTATTTTAAGATGAAAGATGCTGGCGGCGTTTATGATTTCTCAGCGTGTGTTTATCAATATGAATCACGGTCGGAAGGAATTTCATTTGGAGATAATATACACAGTGTTCCGGTAATTCCAGATGAGGTAACTGCGGCAATTGTAAAGGGCGTTTATACAAGAAAAATCGGTGATGTGATTCCGGATGAGTTGATCAGTATGAGCGATGTAACAGAATCGTTGGGAATTGTTTCATTCTTGAATTCTTGTACGACTGCAAATGTGGCAAAAACAGCTGTTTTGAATACATTGTTGAATGCAGATGCTTCCTATACTATGCAAAATGGTACAACTGGAAAGTATCGGGAAAGATTGAAAAACTCTTTGTATGCAAACAATGTTCCATTTGCAGAAATTGCCGATTGCGATAAAAATGGAATGATTGAAAAGAAAGATAGCGATCTGTTGATTGAATACTCTGCACAAATTGCTGCAGGTCAGAATCCACAAACATTGATCAACACTAAACTTTCTAAGGTTGTATATGCAGATATCATTCTTTAATTTGTTTATAATGCACAAAAATTAGCATGAAATTTCGACAATATAATTTTAAATTTAACTTGATAAAAATAATAAAATATGATAGTATTATATTGTAAACAAAAAGTAACATCGACGTTTACAAGAAAGGAATGATACAAATGAAAAAAGTTTTTGGCGTGTGCATGGCAGCGGTGTTGACGCTGTCCGCTCTTCCTGTATGCGGGGTAAATGCGGAAGAAGCAACCTATGCCTTGGGCGATGTGGATATGGACGGTGTTGTGACCGGTCATGATACGGCAATGGTTTCTCGTTATGTGCTGGATGACACTTATACATTGACAGATGAACAACTGAAGTTGGCAGATGTCAACGAAGATGGGGTTGTTGATCAGGCAGATGCGGACAAACTTCATCATGAAATGCAGGTCTATGAACTTGGCGATGTTGATCTGAATGGATATTTCGGGATGACAGATGCTGTTCAGGTTCTCCAATATAGTGCAAAAGTTGCTGCTGGTTGGAATTTGAATTGGACAACGGTACAGAAAAATCTGGCAGATGTGGATTTGAGTGGAAAGTTGGATGTCAATGATGGCTGCTGTATGTTGTATGGATGGGCAAGATTGTCTATTCAGGTGATTGAAGGTCTGGAAGAGGATGAATATCCGATTTATAAAGAAGACAATCCAAACCAGTACTATTATTCTAATGTAAGAATCGTAGTAAAGGGGAAAGATAATAGCAATGGTCATGATGAACCAGGCGTGATTTATCGACCGGAAATGTAATGATTTTTCCTCATAAAAAGACCCCAAAAAAGCACTTCCGAACGGAGGTGCTTTTTTGTATCTATTCTGCAATCCGCTGCATCCAGACTGCCGTTTCACAGTTCCCGAATCGGTTATAGCGATTCAGTCCATATAGACATTCTGGGTCATGGGTAATCATGTTCCCCTGTTCCCGACAGTTCAATGTCATTTGAATGCCCAACTCCTGCAAAACCGGATTGCTCTCCGAGCAGAGAAAGCCATAGGGATAGGCAAACACCACAGGCTCTATCTGTAATTCCTCTTGAAAACGGGTTTGCAGCAATCCCAAATCAGAAAGCAAGGTATCATGGTACTGCTCTTCCGGTTCATTCTCCTGAATCCGGCAACCGCAGCGGTCTGTATGGCTGTGCATTTGATAGGTGTGGCTGCCGAGTTCGACCCGCCCAGAATCCAACAGGGCTTGCAAATCCTCCCACGTCAGATAGGAATAGGAATCTTCATGCGGTGATTCCGGAGCGAGTTCATCTGTAAACTGCCCGACCACTGAAACAATTGCACACATATCATACTGTTCGAGCAAAGGCAGAGCAAGGCTGTAATTGTTATAGAATCCATCATCAAAGGTCAGTAGAATCGGCTGTTCCGGTAAATCTCCCGTGCCATTGACATAGCGAATGAGTTCCGCAGCAGAAATGCTCGTATAGCCAGCATCTTTTAAATAGGATAAATCGGCTGCAAATGTTTCCGGTCGAATCCGATAATCGCTCTCTGTGCCAGGGGCAATGCTGTGATACATCAGAATGGGCAGAGAAACAGGTGTTTCTGCATGGACGGTTTGCGGACAGCCTTTTGTGAGCAGAAATGCAAGCAGAATCAAACAGCCGTCCAGAATCAAGAACCAGATGCCTTTGTGAGAACGATGCATACACAGAGCCTCCTTAGCGGATATTCTGTTTATCTTTATGCAGCAATTGGCTGGAATATACGGGAAAAGCAGAGAAATGACGGAATCCGTTCCCGTCATATTTTTACAGACTGCTGCATAAAATAGTGCAAAATGGGTATCATCATGAGGTGATGGCATGAGAAGAAAACGCAGACACAGAAGAAAAAAACAGATTTGGGGTGTAGCAGTTTGCCTGTTGGGAATTCTTTGCAGTATACCAGCTTGGCATGTTTCCGCCGACCCCCAGAAAGAACCCGAATCGCAGTCTGATGCAACAGATACTGCCTTGCAGAATGTCCGAAGTGAAGGGTGTGTGCCGTTGCCGGTCTGGAATCCTTTGCAGGAAAAAGCAGAACAAATCACCATGCAGGCAGCAGAAACGCAGTTGGCAGACAGTGGGCAAGTGGAACATCCGAGCGTAGATGCCAGCGTTGTCCCGTATCCGACCAGCTGGAACATTCAGGAAACGTGTGATGTGATTCGTACCACCTATGAAGATTATACGGGAGATGCCTTTTTTACCTTGCCGAATGGGGGCATGGTAAAAAATAAGACCGACCATTCCAATGCAGAATTGCTTGCAGAAAGCGAATTACCGCCAGCGTTTCGGATTGCAGTCAACGACCAGCCGCAAGTTTTAATCATGCATACACATACGACGGAAACCTATGAACCGGAAGTGCGGGAACATTACGACCCACAGTTTAGCTATCGAACAACCGATTGCAGCAAAAATGTGGTGGCGGTTGGAGATGCGATTACCGCAGAGTTACAGGCTGCCGGAATTGGTGTGATTCACAGCGATGCCGTGCACGATTATCCCTCTTATAATGGAGCATATGACCGCAGTGCAGAAACGGTTCGGGGCATTTTAGCAGAGTATCCGAGTATTAAAGTGGTCTTGGACATCCATCGGGATGCAATTTGCAGCGATACGACTTTAAGTCAGCCAATTGTCACCATAGATGGAAAAGAAGCTGCTCAGATTATGATTATTTCGGGCTGTGACGATGGAACGATGAATATGCCGGATTATCTGATGAACTTTCGGTTTGCCTGTCGCTTGCAATCGCAAATGGAGCAGCAGTATCCGAATTTTACCCGCCCGATTTTGTTTGACTATCGGCATTATAATCAGAATTTGACAACGGGTAGCCTGTTGATTGAGGTTGGTTCTCACGGAAACACGGTCGAACAAGCTGTATATTCTGGGCATTTGATTGGGAAATCCTTGGCAGAGGTGCTGCTAGATTTGAAATAATCCGCTCACAGGAATCAGAAAGGAGCAGGAAACTTGAAAAAACGGACAAAAAAATGGCACTGTCTATTTCAGTACGGTGCACTCTACTTGTTATTGCAATTTTTTTTGCTGGCATATTTACAGGTTGCTTGCCAGTCAGAAAACGCCTTGCAGCGAGAACCGGGCGTTCGGGTGGCGATTACCGAGCAGAACGCCGAAGCCTTGCAAGTATCGCTCTTGCAGAACACCTATCGCATCCCCACACAAATACAGGAAACAACGCTGCCCGTTCCGGTTTTTGCAACAGAAGATGGCTGTCTGTTGTATTTGTTCTGGGAGTTGCTGCAATCCGGCGAAATTTGAAAAAACAAAAGAAATGCACCGCCTATTTCAGTACGGTGCACGTTGCTTATCAGTCAGAAAACACCTTGCAGCGAGAGCCGAGCGTTCGGGTGGCGATTACTGAGCAGAACGCCGAAGCCTTGCAAGGTTCGCTCTTGCAGAACACCTATCGCATCCCTACACAAATACAGGAAACAACGCTACCTATTCCAGTTTTTGCAACAGAAGATGGCTGCCTGCTGTATCTGTTTTGGAAGCTGCTGCAATCAGGCAGGGTTTGAATACATTGGCATGGAATCCTCCAGCTGCTGAATCGACTTTGCATAAGTATGATAAAAGCGGTTCAATTCGCCCCGATAGATGAGGTGGGCATCTGAAATATACCGTAAGTCGTCCGGCGTGTGCATGGAAAGGGGTTTGTTCAGTCGTACACCGGACTGTGCAAGCAGGGTTGCCACGAACTGGGAACAGTGCAGTTTGTGTTTTCTCGACCAGCGAATCCGCAGGAAAGTTGTGCCGAGCCCCAGCACATTGTAAGAAAACATCGAGCGGTGGTTTTTGAAGTATGCCAAGTTTTGTTCAAATTCTTGCTTTTTCTCTTTGGTCACAGGAATTGCATAGATTTCGCAGGGGATGACCAAAAATCGCCCTAACGTGCCCTCGCCGACAATTTCCTGATTGAATCCGGCAGGCAATGGAAAATGAATATGGTTTCTGCAAAAGCTATACATTTCCTCCAGCGTCAAATCCAATGCCACCGAGGCATGGTTGTAAGGCTTTCTGGTAAAAAATTGCAGTACTTTTGCGACGGATGTTCCGGTTTGCATCAGCAGAACGAAGATGTGATCCTGCATTTCTCTCACTCCTAAAAAAATGTTTACAAAATATCCGATATTATTATAGCACAATCCCTTGACAAATGCAAGAGGGTGTGCTATAATATAAAAGGTTCGTGAGATGAATGTAAAATATGCGCCTGTAGCTCAGCTGGATAGAGTGTCAGACTCCGACTCTGAAGGTCGTGCGTTCGAATCGCATCAGGCGTACCAAATACACATCTTGCGTCCCTCCCCATGAGGGATGTCAAAAAGAAATAGGGGTATAGCTCAGCAGGTAGAGCAGCGGTCTCCAAAACCGCGTGTCCCGAGTTCGATTCTTGGTGCCCCTGCCAAGAAAAAAGTCTTATCAGATTCTGATAAGACTTTTTTTATTTCTCTTCAAAAAGAATCAACCGCCTTAATTGCAAAAATTGTATCGCAATCGGGCGGTTTTCTTTTTAAAAAGTTTATAAAATGAGAGCAGCTTAAAACCGAACTTCTACTGCCAAAAGTTTTCTCTGTCTGAACTTGCAAAAAATCATGAGTTTTCCGAATGGTTGCCCTCGCATCTTCCTTGAACAAAAACCAATCGGGGCAGCCCATTCTATGAACGGATAACGGAAAACGCAAACGTAGAACAAAAAATACAAAAGGGCAAGATTCAGACAGACGGAAGAACCGGCTTACTCTGGCAAGTCAACCTCCAGCAACACCGTATTATTGATATAGTCCAAAGCAGTTTGTGCCTTTGCAAGCGTTTCCGCAAGGACTTCATAATCTTTCTCGACGGTTTGGATATCATAATTGGCATACCGATAGTCAATGATGGCAGCGTTTCGATTGTACAGTGCATTTTCTCGCTGTTTGGGCAGCAGTTCTTTCATGCGGGACAGCTTTTCCAGCTGATTGGTCAGCTGTGGCAGATAAATCAACATCTGGTCAATGGTCATCTCAAATTCCGGAATGATTGTGGTCGTGTTGAATACATTCAACGTATGTTTCAGCTTGCGAATGTTGGCTTCAATGGCAGCCTGTTCCGCCTGCATGGCAGCATAGTCATATTCCGGTCGAACCGATTCAATATCCTCTCCCAGAGAAGCAAGAAATGTTTTGGTATTTTCTTCTCGTCTTTGCAGGGCTTTTAGTGATTCATTCCACTGCCGCAGCAGTTTTGCTGCTTGTGCGGATGTCATTTTCATGGAGATGCCTCCTTTATTTATTATAATGTATCGTTATACAGTTTCTCCCTTTTCAATTCGTTCTGCCAAGTCACTGAGATAGACCCAGCGATCCATTTTTTCTGTAAGCTGTTCTTCCAGTGCATCTTTCTGGTCGGATAACTCCTGTAATAAGACGTAATCAGAAACTGCAGCTGCAATTTTCGTTTCGGTTTCCTGAATTTGTTTTTCCAAGTCTGCAATCACAGATTCAATCGTTTCGTATTCTCGTTGCTCTTTGTAGGAGAATTTCAGTTTCTTTTTTCCGACAAAGGTTTTTTCTTTCTTTTCGGTTGATTTTTTCTCAGATTCTGCCGGAGCAGTCGGCAGGGCATTTGCTGCATAGTCGCTGTAATTACCGTTATAACGGCGGACGCTGCCATCCCCCGGCAACTCCCAGATTTCCGAAGCCATCTTATCTAAGAAATAGCGGTCATGAGAAATAGCAATCACTGCACCGGAAAAACTTTTCAGATAGTCCTCCAAGATGGTTAGGGTGACAATATCCAAATCGTTGGTTGGTTCGTCCAGCAATAGAATATTCGGGGCAGTCATTAAAATTTTCAGCAGATAGAGCCGTTTCCGTTCTCCGCCGGATAATTTTTCAATGCGATTCCACTGCAATTCCGGCGTAAACAAAAACCGTTCCAACATGGTTGCAGCCGTAACCGTTCCCTCTGGTGTCTGAATGCGTTCAGCAGTTTCCCGAATGTAGTCAATGACTTTTTGCGTGGGATTCATCGTTTCGCATTCCTGTGCGAAATAGCCGATTTGTACGGTGTCGCCCCATGTAATTGTACCGCTATCCGGTTGCAGAATGCCGGCAAGCAGTTTCAGCAGCGTGGATTTTCCAGCACCATTTCGCCCAATGATACCGATTCGAGCCGCACGGGGCAGCTGATAGGAAAAGTCCTGCAAGAGTACATTCCCTTGTATGGATTTTGTGAGGTGTTCCAGTTCGATGGTCTTCTTTCCCAGTCGGGAAGAAACCGATTGCAGCTGTAAGGATTCTGTTTCCACGGGTTTTTCCCGATTTTCTAAGGCATAGAACCGCTCCATGCGGTCTTTGGACTTTGTCCCTCTTGCCCGAACGCCTCGCCGCATCCATTCCAGTTCCTGCCGATAGAGCGTGCGGTTTTTCCGTTCTCGTGCTTCCGCATCGGCTTCCCGCTGAGCTTTCTGCTCTAAGTATTCGGAATAATTTCCACGGGAAACGAATAACTTTCCACGGTCAACTTCCACAATTTGATTTGTGATGCGATTCAAAAAATAACGGTCATGCGTCACCATGACAATTGCACCCCGATATTTTTTCAGCTGGTCTTCCAAGAATTGTACGGTTTCATAGTCAATGTGGTTGGTTGGTTCGTCCAGCAGCAGAACATCACTGGGCTGAATCCATGCCGCCGCAATGCCAGCTCTTCGCCGTTCACCACCGGAAAGTGTGCTGATGTCGCTGTCCACGTTGGAGATGCCAAGTTGCTGTAAAATGGATTTGGCTTCAAATTCTTTTGCCGATTTCAAGTCTGCTGGCAAATGTGCCATGACTTGTTCTAAGATGCTGCCATGTTCTGCAAAGTCTGGAATTTGCGGCAGGTAAGAAATCCGGATGCCTTTGGTGCGGATGACCGTTCCGCTGTCCGGTTCTTCCACACCGGCAAGAATTCGCAGCAAGGTAGATTTTCCCGTCCCGTTGATGCCGACAATGCCAACTCGGTCGCCTTCGTTGAGAAAAAACGAAACGTCATTCAAGACGGTTCGTTCCAGATAAGTTTTTGAAAGATTTTGTGCAGATAATAAAATCATGCTGGATTCCCTTCTTTTGATGTAAGTGATGCAGGCTCTGCGAGTGGCAGATTCCGGACGCTCTTTCGATGAATCATCGTTCCGCTGACAACAATATGCCGGATGGGTATTGCAGGGTTTTTAATGCGAGCTAATAGCTGCCGCACACCTTTTTTTGACATTAAATTGATATCAACTGCATATGTAGTGATTGGCGGATTTGACAATTCCGCAAAAATAAAATCATCAAATCCAACAACAGAAATATCATTTGGAATGGAAAAGCCAGCCTTTTGCAGGAGACTGATCAAGATATAAGCAGTCGAATCGCAGTTGCAGGCAAATGCAGTTGGCATTTTGGAGAGTTTTTCGAGAGAGATTGCAATTTTTCCCTCAGCATCTCGGTCAGGCAGCACTTGTTTTTCTGTCACGAGAATGCCAGCTTCCCGCATGGCACGGCAGTAGCCATAGTAGCGGTCTAAAATGCTGCTGGTTTCTTCGATAGAGCCAACAAAGGCAATTTCTCTGTGGCCAGCTTGCAGGAGATGTTTGGTCATGAGATACATGCCATAATAGCCGTCTGAAATGACGGAATCCTGCTGCAATTCTGCTTGAAACGCATCTAAAACTAAGCATGGAACAGAAGCTTGTTCCAGCATCTTATAGTAGGAGAGTGAAAATTTTCCTATGACGATGCAGCCTTGAATCCGATTTTCTGCAATCAAACGGGGCATTGTACAGGTTTGTTCAGCGGATTCTGAAATGACTTCCAAAATGCCGATGTGATTGCCCTGTGAAAGATGAAACAGCACACGCTCATACATTGCCCAATAAAAAGACTGTCCTTTTTCAATATAGCGGTAGGAGGTAATGATACCGATGGTATAGCAGGGCGTTTGTTCCTGCTTATTTTTTTGAAACTGATAGCCCATTTCTACCGCAAGTTTCTGTATTTTTTTCCGCAATTCTTCGCTGACGCCATCTTTTCCCGCCAGTGCTTTGGAAACGGTTACAGTACTGATTTGTAGTTGTTCTGCGATATCGGACATTCGAACGGCTTTTGCCAAGTAAGTCACATCCTTTTGGAATGCAAGCGGAGAAATTACCCCTGCATCCGTATCTTTTTAAATTTAATTTTAACTAAATTATATCAAACCTGTCCAATTTGTCAAGGGCAGCCGCCTGCAATTTTAGAAATTTTACAATTCCACAGGCGAATAGCGAGGAAATTAGTTGTGAAAATCAAAAAAATTAGCTAAAAAAGAATTGGCATTTGCAACGAATCACAAAAAATGTGGCTGATAATTGTTGAATATGTGCAAAACAGCCATGTGAAATTTGTTCAGAAAAGAGAAAAGCATGATTTTAGCTAAAAAATAGTTGACATTTACGGAAAAATAAGCTAAAATAAAAGCACAGATTAAGTAAACACGGAACACCAGTACAGAAAGGAATGGTTTCTCATGAAAAAATGGATCGCACTCGCAACAGGGTTATCGCTGGTACTCAGCGGATTTGCAGCAGCTGGCTTCCAGCCCAGCAAGGTACAGGCTGCCGACCGGACAGGCTTTGTACAGACCGACGGCACACAGTTTTTGTTAGATGGTTCTACCTTCTATTATGCCGGAACGAACAACTATTACCTGAATTTCAAGCCACAATATGAAGTCGATCAGGTTATGGAAGATGCCGCAGCAATGGGCTTGAAAGTCATTCGTACTTGGGGCAATCTGGATGCCGGTGTCAAGACCGACAAGGTGAACAAAGATGGATACACCGTTTTCACGGACAGCGTAGACGGTTCTGGGGAAAAGGAAGGCGTTTACTACCAGTACTTTGATGCTGACCTTGGAAGACCAGTGGTCAATGAGGAAAAAGACGGTTTACAGAAGTTGGACTACGCTATCTATAAGGCAGAGCAGGAAGGTGTCCGGCTGCTGATTACGTTCACCAACAACTGGGAAGCATTCGGCGGGATGAACCAGTATGTAAAGTGGGCACAGCTTGCCGGTGAAAACGTCACAGGACACGATGATTTCTATACCAACGAAACCATCAAGGGTTGGTATAAGGATTACATTAAAACATTACTGAATCATGAAAATGTGTATACCGGAGTCAAGTATAAAGATGACCCGACCATCTTCTCCTGGGAACTGGCAAACGAACCACGTTGTGAATCGGATGCCGGATGTGAAAATCATGTTGTAGAAAATTGGGCATCTGAAATGAGTGACTATGTAAAGTCCATTGACTCCAATCATATGTTGGCAGTCGGCGATGAAGGATTTTACAACTACGGTTACAATGATTTTCCGGAGGGCGACCACAAGTATGTTTATCATGGCAGTTCCGGTATGGACTGGCTGAGCCTGACAAATTTGCCGAATATCGACTACGGAACGATTCATGTTTACTGCGATCAATGGGGCTTGACCAAGGAACAGGGAAACTTCTGGTTCAAGAAGCATGGCGAAGATGCAGCAGCAATGAATAAACCTGTTATCGTAGAAGAATTTGGATGGAAAGACAAGAGTGAACGAGCAGACGTTTACAATGAATGGTTCGACATCTTCGAGGGGAACACCTATGAGGGCGTTGAATATGCCGGAACAAATTACTGGATGCTGGCATCTCTGACCGGAGATGGAACACTGTATCAGGATTATGACGGCTATACTGTTTATTATAAGGGCGATGCAAAGGGCAACCCGACACAGGATGCTTGCGATGCCATCATGGCACACGCACAGCGGATGGATGCCAAGAATACACAGAACAGCGTTTCCCCGAAGAAAGCAAATTTTGATATTGTAAAGCCGGCAGACATCCAGCTGCGGACAACGATGGAACTGGGCAGCGTTTCCGGTGTACAGTTTGGCGACAAGATGTTGACCGAGGGCACAGATTATACGGTGGAAGACAATGTGATTACGATTTCTGCAAAGGTTCTGGAAGGGCTGGAACTGGGCAACTATAAGATTACCATTTTGACCACCGATGGCAATCAGCCAACTGTTTTAGTGAGCGTGATTGACTCCAACGCAGAAACGCAGAAAAAAAGTGTGATTGACAACTTTGAATCCTATGCAGATGATGCAGAATTGGCAGCTGCTTACCACCGGAACAGCAGCGGCGATTCCCTGACGGTTTCTCTGGATGCGGAACATGCCAAGAACGGCAACTATGCAATGAAGTACGAATATTCCGTTGCAGATGGCGGAGCAGGTTACTGCGGAACGACCAAGAAGCTGAACGGTGCAGATTGGACAGGCTTTGATGGCATTCACTTCTGGATTCTATCCGATGGCAGCAATCGGGACACCACCATCCAGTTTATTGATGGAGCAGGTGCTTACTGGGAGAGCATTCAGCATGTGACTGCGGAAACAGGCTGGCAGGAAGTCAAGATTCCGTTCTCCGATTTCCATGTGCAGCAGTGGGGCACTGCCGCTGAAACACCGACATTGAATGGTGTTTCTGAATATTCCATTTATACCGGACAGAATGGCAATCCGGGTACTGGCGTTTGGTATTTTGATGACATCGGTTTGTATCAGGATGGTGCAACTGTTCCGGATGCAGAAGTTGTAGAAAGCAGTGCAACCTTCTCGAAGCAAGCTCCGGCAGATGTGATTTTCACCATCATTACCAATGGGCATGCAGTGACTGGCATTTCAGAAGAGGGCGAAGCATTGCAGCAGGGCGTAGATTTTGCCATCAACGGCAGCCAGTTCCGGTTCAATCAATCCTATCTGGAAACCTTGTCCGAGGGCGTTCACACCTATCATGTGGGCTTTGCAACTTGTCCGGATTTGGTACTGACCATTACCGTTACCGGAAGCACGATTACAACCACAGAAACCACGACTGAACCAACCGAAACGACAACCACCACAACAACCACAGAAACCACAAGCACGGAAACAGAAGCTACAACTGCTTCTGAAACCACAACGGTTTCCGAAACAACCACAACAACAACTGATGCAGATACAGACATCAATTATGGCGATGTCAACTTGGATGGCAAGGTCGATTTGATGGATGTAATTATGATGAACAAGTATCTTGCAGGACAAATTACACTATCTGAACAGGCAGTGAAGAATGCGGATGTCAACACAGATGGTTCTCTGGGTGATAGCGACAGTACCACTTTGATGCAGTTCGTTCTGATGATGATTCCAGATCTGCCAGCATAAGCGTGAAAACGGGGAGGTATTTTTGATATGAAGGGTTTGCAGAAATTTGCAGCACTTTGCACCAGTGTCGTACTGGGTGTATGCGGAATGGGTTCTGTTCTGGCACAGCCGCTGACAGCCGATGCAGCAACAGCATCCACCGTTCCAGAGGGCTTTGTCTATGTCGATGGAACACATTTCATGTGTGATGGAGAACCGTTTTACTTTGCCGGCTGTAATTCTTATGATATGTTTACACTGGGCGATGGTTCGAGCAACGATTCGACCGAGGCAATCGAAACAAAGTTTATTAACAAGGAAGCCATTGATGCCAGAATGCAGCAGATGGCAGATAACGGCGTTCGGGTTTTGCGAACATGGGGCTTTTCCAATGAAACATGGCATGGCTTTGAACTCGCACCGGGCGAATACAACGAAGCAGAATTTATGCTGTTCGATTATATCATGTATTCTGCTCAGCAGCACGGCATCCGTGTGATTATCACGCTTGAAAACTACTGGGAAGCTTATGGCGGAATTGACAAGAAACTGAGTTGGGCAAGTGCTGGCAGCGGCGGCAGCCATGAGAGCCGTGCGGCATACTTTACCAATGAAACTTGCAAGCAGTGGTACAAGGATTATGCAAAGCATTTTGCAGAACGCACCAACTATTTTACAGGCGTGCAGTATAAAGATGACCCGACCGTCTTTGCGTGGGATTTGATGAATGAGCCACGGTATCAGGATGCAGGCGAGGATAGCACAGGTTTGACACTGCGGGCTTGGGTCGATGAAATGGGTGCGTATATCAAGGAAATTGACCCGAACCACATGGTTTATGCTGGGCTGGAAGGACACGGCATCCAGTATGGATTTGGCGGAGATGAAGGAAATCCATTCGTCTATATCCAGCAGTCCCCATATATTGACTTTTGTTCGGCTCATCCATATCCGGATGAACATTGGGCAAACATGACACCGGAAGACACCAAAAACACCATGGTGCAGTGGATTGAAGATGCCCATCAGGAAGTAGGAAAGCCGTTTGTAGTCACAGAATTTAATGTGCATAGTTCTCTGCCGGAGGCAGAATATGAAGACTATTGGAAAGCGGTTTTCGATACGATTGAAGAATACGATGCAGCAGGCGGTTTGTTCTGGGAATTCAATGACCGCAAGCTGAGTGAATTCACGGTCATGGATGGTGACCCGATTCTGACCTACTTCCAGCAGCATGCTGCTCGCATGGAAGACAAAACCCCGATGAACAGCCTTTACACAAAGAATACGGTTGTGGACAAGGATAACCCGATAGATGTTCTGCTTTCTTATGAGATGCAGAGCGGAACAGTGACTGGTTTGCAGCTGGATGATACCACCTTGACTGCTGGGACAGATTACGAACAAACAGAAGATACGATTACCGTTTCTGCTTCTGTCTTTTCTGATGTTGCAACGGGAGAACATACGATTCAGTTGCTGACCTCAGAGGGCAACCAGCCAAAAGTAAAAATTCGGGTTTACAGTGCTGCAGAAGAAGTACAGAAACGCAGCGTGATTGATGACTTTGAATCCTATGGAGAAGATGCAGCCCTTGCAGCTGCTTATACAACAAATGTGAATGGTGATACTTTAAAGATTTCTTTGGATGCCGAACATACCAAGAACGGCAGCTATGCGATGAAATATGATTATTCCGTTGCAGACGGCGGAGCAGGTTACTGCGGAGCAACCAAAAAGCTGAGCAATGCAGATTGGACAGGCTTTGACGGGATTCGCTTCTGGATTTTGTCTGATGGCAGCAATCGGGAAACCACGTTCCAATTTGTAGACGGAGCAGGTGCTTACTGGGAGAGCATTCAGAAAGTAACCGCAGAAACGGGCTGGCAGGAAGTCAAGATTCCGTTCTCCGATTTCCATGTGCAGCAGTGGGGCACTGCCGCTGAAACCCCGACTTTGCAGGGCGTTTCAGAGTTCTCGATTTATACCGGACAGAATGGCAATCCTGGCACTGGCGTTTGGTATTTCGATGACATCGGTCTGTATCAGGCAGGAAGCACCACAACTACCACGACTGGAACAACGACAACGACAACCACGACAACCACCACAGCGACCGTTACAGAAACTAAAAGCACGGAAACAGAAGCTACAACCGTTTCTGAAACAACTACCACAACAACCGATGCAGATACAGACACCAACTATGGCGATGTCAACTTGGATGGCAAGGTCGATTTGATGGATGTGATTATGATGAATAAGTATCTTGCAGGACAAATTACGTTATCTGAACAGGCAACAAAGAATGCAGATGTCAATGCAGATGGTTTACTGGGTGATGGCGACAGCACCACTTTGATGCGGTTTGTTCTGATGATCATTCCAAACCTGCCGCATATAGAATAACATTTTTCAAGCCAACTCCTTAAATAGAATATAGACCAAAACTCCATCACGATGTACGTCGTGGTGGTTTTTTGGTTTAGAATCAAAAGCATAAGAATTCATTCTATCAATAAAATGTTCTAATCTTATTAAAAAAGAAAAGAATTCCTATCAGAAACCATGAAAAGCAAGAATTGCAAAGAAATTTATATAAATCTCTTGACAAGTTCCATAAATGTGCTATAATAATAATTACAGAAAGCGGGTGAGAGTAATGAAGAAGCACACATACAGCATTGTACTGACGGACACGGTGGTGCAGGAAGTAGACCGGTTGGCAGCTCAAAAGGGCACGAACCGTTCCACCATGATGAATCAGATTTTAGCGGATTATTTTTCCTGCAAAACACCGGAAAAACAAATGGCTTCTGTTTTTTCTATGATTGAACAGCAGATGCAAAATATTTTTCGGGTACAGCTGCAAGCCTCCGATGCGATGATTTCGCTGCACAGTGCTTTGCAGTATAAATACCGTCCAACCGTGCGGTATCGTGTGGAGCTGCTGCGAATCCCGACAGAAAATAGCATTGGCTGGCTGAAGATTTCCTGCCGGACGCAAAATCAAGCTTTGCTGCACAGCATGCAGCAGTTTTTCCGCTTCTGGATGCATTTGGAACTGCAAACCTATCCAGCGTATCGAACCATTCCAGAGTTGTACGTTTTAACGGAGAATGGAATGGTACGGCGGTTGCTTCGGCACAACTTGGAAACGGAAGAAGAAGTTGCCGATGCCATCAGTTCTTATATCCGCAATTTTGACCGATTGCTGAAACAGTATTTTGCAGGCTTGCAGCAGCAAGTCCCAGCAGAAACATTGCAAGCGGCTCTGGAGCAATCTTACCTGCAAATGCAGACCGGAATGTCTTAGAAGAAGCAAATTACAGCCACACAACCAAAAGAAAGAAATTCGATTGGATGACCGATTGCAAAAAATCGGCGTCCGTTTTGATACAAGGAGGAATGAATCATGAATGCACAGAAATTGACAGAAAAATCGTTGGAAGCCATTCAAAGTGCAAATGATATGGCGATTTCTCACCAGAATCAAATGATTCAGCAGGTGCACTTGCTGTGTGCATTGCTGGAGCAGGAGAACGGCTTGATTCCGCAGCTGTTTGAAAAGGTCGGCGTTTCCAAGGAAACTGCCGTTCGGGATTTGGAACAGCAAATCAATCAGCTGCCGTCCGTAACGGGCAGCGGCAGAAAAGCAGACTCTGTTTACATCGCACAGGATGTGGACATGGTTTTGACCGATGCCGAAAAGCAGGCAGATAAAATGCGGGATGCCTATGTATCCGTGGAACATTTGATGCTGAGCTTGTTCGACCATGCAAATGCAGATGTGAAAAAGCTGTTCCAGAAGTGGAACTTGAAAAAGGCAGACTTCATGAAAGCCTTGATGGCAGTACGGGGCAATCAGCAGGTAACCGGACAGAATCCGGAAGAAACTTATGATGTCCTGAAAAAATACGGACAAGATTTGGTACAGCTGGCTCGGAATAACAAGCTAGACCCAGTCATTGGCAGAGATAGTGAAATTCGAAACGTCATCCGAATCCTGTCCAGAAAGACCAAGAACAATCCGGTATTGATTGGTGAACCAGGTGTTGGTAAAACAGCGATTGCCGAAGGGTTGGCACTGCGAATTGTACGGGGCGACGTTCCGGACAACCTGAAAGACAGAATCCTGTTCTCTTTGGATTTGGGTGCATTGGTTGCCGGTGCAAAATATCGTGGTGAATTCGAAGAGCGGTTGAAAGCCGTTCTGAACGAAATCAAGAAGAGTGAAGGCAAAATCATTCTGTTCATTGATGAATTGCATACGATTGTCGGAGCAGGGAAAACAGATGGTGCAATGGATGCTGGCAACCTCCTGAAGCCGATGCTGGCAAGAGGTGAACTGCATTGTATCGGTGCAACCACTTTGAACGAATATCGGCAGTATATTGAAAAAGATGCGGCACTGGAACGGCGATTCCAGCCAGTCATGGTCAATGAACCAACTGTCGAAGATACCATTTCGATTCTGCGTGGTCTGAAAGAACGGTATGAAGTGTTCCATGGCGTGAAAATTCAAGACCAAGCTTTGATTGCAGCCGCAACGCTCTCCGACCGATATATCACCGACCGATTCTTGCCGGATAAGGCAATTGACTTGATTGATGAAGCGTGTGCACTGATTCGGACAGAGATGAACTCGATGCCGACCGAAATGGATGAAATCCAACGGAAAATCATGCAGCACGAAATCGAAGAAGCTGCTCTGAAAAAGGAAGACGACAAGCTTTCTCAGGCACATCTGCAAGAAGTGCAACAGGAACTGGCTCAAATGCGGGAACAATTCCATGCAATGAAAGCAAAGTGGGAAAACGAAAAGGCAAACATCTCGAAAGTACAGAAGCTGCGGGAAGAGTTGGAAAGCGTCAATGCCCAGATTGCAAAGGCAGAACGGGAATACGACTTGAACAAAGCTGCGGAACTAAAATACGGCAAGCTGCCGTCCCTGAAAAAGGAACTCGAAGCCGAAGAGGCAAAGGCGGAAGCTGCCAAGGAACAGAGCGACAATCTGCTGCGGGATAAGGTCACGGAAGAAGAAATTGCAAGAATCATCTGCCGTTGGACAGGGATTCCAGTTGCTCGACTGATGGAAGGCGAACGGGAAAAACTGTTGCACATGGAAGACATTCTGCACCGCCGTGTCATCGGTCAGGACGAAGCAGTCGAAAAAGTCAGCGATGCCATCTTGCGTTCTCGTGCTGGCATTCAAGACCCGAATCGTCCGCTGGGCTCGTTCCTGTTCTTAGGACCAACGGGTGTCGGCAAGACCGAACTCGCAAAGGCTCTGGCAGAAGCTCTGTTCGATGATGAAAACAACATCGTCCGGATTGATATGAGTGAATACATGGAGAAATTCAGCGTGAGCCGTCTGATCGGAGCTCCTCCTGGATACGTTGGCTATGAAGAAGGCGGTCAGCTGACCGAGGCTGTCAGAAGAAAACCGTACTCCGTGGTATTGCTGGACGAAATCGAAAAAGCACATCCGGATGTCTTTAACATCCTGCTGCAAGTGCTCGATGATGGTAGAATCACCGACTCGCAGGGCAGAACGGTGGACTTCAAGAATACGATTATTATCTTGACTTCCAACTTAGGTTCTCCGTATATTCTGGATGGCATCAACGCAGACGGCGAAATCTCCGAAGAGGCTCGCCAGAAGGTTGACCAGCTGTTGAAGCAGTCGTTCCGTCCGGAATTCCTGAACCGTCTGGATGAGATTGTATTCTATAAACCGTTGATGAAGACGGAAATCTATAAGATTGTAGATCTGATGCTGAACAGCTTGAGAAAGCGGCTGGAAGACAAACAGTTGTCTTTGACCGTAACGGATGCAGCCAAGGATTATATCATTGCCAACGGCTATGATGTCAACTATGGTGCTCGTCCGCTGAAGCGTTGGATTCAGCAAAAAGTCGAAACATTGTTGGCTCGAAAAATCATTGCAGAAGACCTTGCACCGAATACCATGTTGACCGTAGATTATGACGGCAACAAATTGATTGTTCGGTAAAACGCTCATTTATGCGTATTTTTCCATAAAAAAAGAGGAAAAAAACAGCGAAACTTCTGTACATTTGTCATTTTTGCAAAGAGTTCTTGACAAATCCTTTGGAATCCGCTATAATGCGTATAGATAACGAATTATGGAGGAATTACAGTATGACAAAAACAGAATTGATTCAGGGTGTACAGGAAAAATTGAACTGCACAAAGAAAGATGCAGAACTGGCAGTAAACACCGTTTTTGAAGTGCTCACAGATGCATTGGTTCACGATGAAAAGGTTGCGATCTCAAAGTTCGGTTCTTTTGAAGTGCGTCAGCGGAACGAAAAGCTCTGCAAGAATCCGCAGACCCAGGAATTGATGATCGTTCCGGCTTCCAAGGCTCCTGTCTTTAAGGCAAGCAAGACGCTGAAGGACGCTGTGAATCAGAAGTAATCAAACACAAAGGATTTTCCAAACAAGGAAGGGAGTAATTGCAAGATGCCAAAACAGACAACAACAGAAAAGGCTGCTGCAACACCGGCAAAGAAAACTGCTAGCCGGAAAAAGGTTGTATTTACCTTACAGTTTGCAGGCAAGGAACTGACCGTAGCAGAAATGGAAGCTCTGGCAGTTGCTGCATGGATGGAACAGACTGGTGGACTGAAGAAAGACGCAAAGGATATTCAGCTCTATGCAAAGCCGGAAGACAGCATGCTGTACTACGTCATCAACGGCGAATCTGGTTCAGTTGCCCTTTAATGGAATCAACAAACAACACAAAAACCCGTCTGTGGGAGCTTTCTCACAGGCGGGTTTTTTGTTTGCGATTTTCAATTTATTTCGCAGCGTTTTCCACTGCGAATGCCAAAACGCACATCAATCCTGTTCCAATGGCAACGGCTGCCGGCAACGCTCCGCCCTTTCCGAGCAGGAGACTTGCGATTCCGCCCAGCGTTCCGATGATGGCAAGAATTGCACACACCAAAACCGGAACGTGCAGGAACAGCAGAATGCCGCTCAGCAGCGAAATCACCAACGCCAGCAGACCGACCAACAGGGAACGGTCTTGCAGGGGATTCTTTTTTTCGTTCATATGCAAGATTCCCGATTAAGCACGCAGAGTTGCACCGTGTTCTTTCAATGCTTTCAGAACCCGTTTCATAGCTGCATCCGCCTGTTCATCGGTCAGTGTGCCTTCGTGAGAACGCATCCGGATGGAGAACGAAACGCTCTTCATACCAGCAGCAATCTGTTCGCCCTTGTAAACGTCAAACAGCGTAATTTGTTCGAGAATGTTGCCAACGGCTTTCTTCATGGCAGCCTGCAAATCGCCAACCGGAACTTTGTCTGCACAAACCAGACTCAGGTCACGGGTGATTGCTGGGAACTTTGGCAGCGGCTGATAGGTGATTTCTGTCTGTGCCAGCGGCTGCATTTCGTCAATCAGCAGCTTTGCAACATAGGTGCGAGTACCGATTTCATAATTTTTCTGAACGGTTGGGTGTACTTCGCCCAGATAACCAATCGGGGTTTCTCCGGCATAAATCACAGCACTTCTGCCCGGATGCAAAGCACAGATTTCATCAAACGGTGCATCTGTACCGCAAGCCTTGTAGGTGCAGTCATGCAGTCCAGCGGTCTCGAGAATGGTTTCGACCATGCCCTTGAGCGTGAAGAAATCTGCATCATCGCCATACATACCGATGGTCAGGCGGTCTGGTTCTTCCGGCAGCTTGTCCGGAGCAGTCGGCAGATATTCTTTTCCGATTTCATACAGAGCAACCGCAGCGTTCCGGTTCTTGTAGTTCAGGGACAGGGTTTCCAGCATGGATGGGAGGGTTGTTGTCCGCATAACGCTGGTATCTTCGCCCAACGGGTTGGAGATGACAACGGTTTTCCGCAGGCTGCTGTCTGCTGGCAGAGCGATTTTATCGAAATACTTCGGGGAGATAAAGGAATACGTCAGAATGCCATAGCAGCCAACTGCAACCGTTGCATTTTCCAGTGTCCGGCGGAATTTCTGCTTCGGGGTCAGGCTGGCATTGGCAACGCCCTTGATAACGGTAGACGGAATGTTGTTGTAGCCATAAATCCGGGCAACTTCTTCAGCAAGGTCTGCCGGACGTTCCAAGTCAATCCGGAAGCTCGGAGAAATGCAGGTGTCGCCGTCCACTTCGATTTCCAGCATCTTCATGGTGTCGCACATTTCTTCTCTGGAAATATCTGTGCCGAGGAACTTGTTGATCCACTCTGGGTCAAACGGAATGCGGTTTCTCTGCTTTTCGTTATAATTGAGGTCAATGTGAGTGCGAACCGGTTCACCAGCTCCCAGCAGTTCAACCAGTTCAAATGCCCGTTCGAGTGTCCGCAGGCAGCCCTCTGGGTCTAAGCCCTTTTCATAGCGAGCAGATGCATCTGTCCGCATGCCGAGTTTCTTTGCGGTGCGGCGAACCTGTACCGGTTCAAAGTAAGCAGATTCAAATACAACGGTGTTGGTATCTTCCATAATACCGCTGTATTCGCCGCCCATAACACCAGCAACGGCAATCGGCTTTTCAGCATCTGCAATGACGAGCATTTCCGGAGAGAGGGTTCTTGTTACGCCGTCCAGTGTGGTGATGGTTTCGCCTTTGGCAGCGTTCCGAACGACAATCTTTCCATCCTTGACATACCGCAGGTCAAATGCGTGCATCGGCTGACCATATTCCAGCATGACATAGTTGGTGATGTCCACAAGGTTGTTGATTGGACGCACACCGCTTGCACGCAGCCGTTCCCGCATCCAGCGAGGAGATGGTGCAATCTTTACATTCTTGACGATACCAGCTGCATAGCGTGGGCACTTTTCCTTGTTCTGGATTTCCACCTGCAATTCGTCCTGAATGTTGCCGTCAATGCCTTGGAAAGTCGGCTTTTTCAGGTTCAGCGGAACGTGATAGGTTGCAGCAGCTTCTCTTGCCAGACCGGTAACAGACAGGCAGTCCGGACGGTTGGAAGTGATTTCAAATTCTACAGACGTATCATTCAGACCGATGGCTTCGTGAATATCCTGTCCAATCTGACAATCTTCCTGAATGAGGAAAATGCCGTCTGCAATGGCATACGGGAAATCATGAACCGTTAAGCCCAGTTCACCGAGGGAGCAGAGCATACCGTTGCTTTCTACGCCACGCAGCTTGCCCTTTTTGATTTTCACGCCGTTCGGCAGTTCTGCACCGCAGAGGGCAACTGGAACGATGTCGCCAGCCTTGACGTTTGGTGCACCGGTTACGATTTGAATCGGCTGTTCCTGTCCCACATCGACCTGACAAACGACCAGATGGTCAGAGTTTTCGTGCGGAACAACAGAAAGCAGCTTTCCGACTACAACATTTTTGATTTCGCTGCCCTCTTCGGTGGCAACTTCTACCTTTGAACCGCTCATTGTCATGGCAGCACAGAAATCTTTCACAGTGGTGTCCAGTGTGACATAATCCGAGAGCCATTTCATGGATAAATTCATGCTTGTTTTCCTCCTTTACGCAAATGCCTTAGAACTGTTCCAAGAACCGATAATCATTCTCGAACAACAGACGCATATCCTGAATGTTATACCGCCGCATGACAATTCGTTCCAGACCCAGACCGAATGCAAAGCCGGAATAAACATTGCTGTCAATACCGCAGCCTTCCAGAACCTTCGGGTGTACCATACCAGCACCCAGCAATTCGATGTAACCCTCGCCCTTGCAGAGCCGGCAGCCCTTACCGTAGCAGTTATAGCACATTACGTCTACTTCTGCACTCGGTTCAGTGAACGGGAAGTGGTGCGGACGCAGGCGGATTTTGCAGTCATCGCCATACAGCCGCTGCATCAGCAATTCCAGTGTGCCTTTCAGGTCTGCCATGGTGATGCCCTTGTCAACAACCAAGCCTTCTACCTGATGGAACAGCGGGGAATGCGTTGCATCAATGGCATCCGAACGGAATACCCGTCCCGGAGAGATGACCCGAATCGGCGGCTTCTGCTGTTCCATGACGTGTACCTGAACAGAAGAAGTCTGTGTGCGGAGCAGGATGTTATCGGTAATATAGAAAGTATCCTGTGTATCTCTTGCCGGATGGTCTGGCGGCAGATTCAGAGCTTCAAAGTTATAATAATCGTATTCCACTTCCGGACCATCTGCAACAGAAAAGCCCATGCCGAGGAAGATTTCCTTGATTTCGTTTTCCACGATGGTCAGCGGATGCAGACCGCCGATTTTCTTCTGCTTGCCCGGCAGTGTGATGTCTATGGTTTCCAACTGGAGCTTCTGTTCCAGAGCAGCTTCTGCAATGGCAGCCTGCTGCTTTGTGATAGCAGATTCAATGTCCGAGCGAACGGCGTTTGCCAGCTGTCCCATAACCGGACGTTCTTCTGCGGAGAGTTTTCCCATTTGTTTCAGGATGGCGGTCAGTGCTCCTTTTTTTCCAAGGTACTGTACCCGAATCGCATCCAGTTGCTTTGCATCCGTACAGGTTTGCAGGGCAGCTTCTGCTTCCTGCCGAATGGCTTCCAATTGTTCTTTCATAAGTGACCTCCCATGTTTTTTTCATTCCAGACGTCGTTCCTGCAAAACGGTGTCAATGGAGATGGCTTCGGAAAAACGGCAAACAAAAAAGACCCGTCCTGAAACAGGACAAGTCTTGCAACTTGCTTATGAACCACCCATTTCCAAAGAGCCAGCACTCTCTTGCCCTTTACGCAGGCAATACGTCTGCACCTACCATACTGCCGCAAAGCGGCAGACTTCCGCACAGCCGCTCAGAAGGGAACTTCCGCACTGGATCGGTTGCAGCATTCTTTCAGCCGGGGAATGCCTCTCTGTTGCAGGAATCACAGCCGTACTTTCTTCGTCACAGCGTTCTGCATTCTATTATACACAGTTTTCAAAAAAAATCAAGTCTTTTCTTGAAATTTTACAATTTGTATGATAGAATAAACTTACAGCTTGCCGACAAGCGAAGAATCTTACAGAAAAGAGGCAGATTATTTCATGGATCATTTTGCAGAGTATCTGGTACAAAAGCGGCCGACTTCCCAAGACCGCTTGAAACAGGGATTGATTGTTGCAGCAGCCGTTGTGTTGTCTGTTCTCATTGGGGCAATTTCCGTTTTGACAGGCTGGCTGTTCCTGCTGGTGCTGGTGATTGGAGCAATCTATGGGGCATATTACTTGCTGACCGGATGTTATACGGAATATGAGTACACTGTGACCAATGGCGAGTTGGATGTCGATAAAATTGTAGGAAAGCGGAAGCGTTCCCACTTGCTGACCGTGCCAGTTCCCAAGTTTACAGGGTTCGGGGTTTATACCGACCAGACCGATGACCCCTTGGATGCAACTTTATTTCTCTGTTCGGACAACACGGGAGAAAATGCATATTATGCGGATTTCACGACAGAAGAATACGGAACGGCTCGGCTGATTTTTACGCCGAATGAAGAGATGGTACAGACCATCGTTCTGTTCCTTCCGGCTGCTCTGAAGCGGCAGTTCCGGCAGGGCTGATGGGGAAGTGGTTATTGCTCCTTTGGCTGGGGCTGGCAAGTCTGCTGCTGTTCGGGATGATGGGAGCAGACAAGAAAAAAGCCAAGCGGGGGCAGTGGCGAATTTCAGAAAAGACGTTGTTTTTGGTGGCAATTTGCGGCGGTGCAGTCGGCGGCACACTGGGGATGTATCAGTTTCACCATAAGACGAAACATCGTTCGTTTCAGATTGGATTTCCATTTCTCGCCGTTTTGCAGCTGTTGCTGCTCGGGTATCTTTGGATGAATTAGCAAAAAATCAAGAGATTTCGTGCATTCTATACAATTATTTTGAAATAGAGTTGTATAGAATGCACTATTTTTATGTTAAAATGCGAAAAATGCCTGTACAAGCGTCGGGAAATGTGTTATAATGAGCGATGGTAAAAAATGTCCCAAGTCTTTAAAGGAGGAATTATGAAATTACAATGGTGGAAACGGAGCTGTAGCGTTTTACTGGCAGCAGCGATGGGGTATTTTTCCATTGGAATGCCGGTTCAGGCGGAAGAAACCCCCATTCTGGAAGAACAACCGGAACAATTAGAACCAGAAGCAACTGAAGCAATCGAAGCAGATGCTGTAGAAGACCCGAATGTAGACGTGACGGAAAGCTCTCTCTTGCAAGCGGCAATGGAAGCCGGATACATGGAGAATGGAAAATTTGTACTGACCTTTTATGCGAGAAAAGCAAGCGGAACGCCGATTGAACTGACGGATGCGGAAATCAATTATTATGATGTGGACGGAAATGGAAGCTTAGATGTCAATGATGCGGTTTGCTTTTTGACGATGTATGCACGGAAAGCAGTCGGACTAGACCCAGTGCCGCCGGAGGGCTGGCCGCTGACACCGCCAAATCCAAATGAATCCGATGCAACCGAAACGACAACCACAACGACCACAACAGAAGAAACTACCACAACCACGACAATGACAACCACCACAACAACCATACCAACGACGACAACTATCACGACAACAACAACTTTGCCAACCACAACGACCACGGCGACTACAACCTTACTGACCACAACCAGTACCACAACAACGGCTGCAAAGGTAACAACGACACAGAAAACAACTGCCAAGGCAGGCACAACGACCGCAACCGGAAAGACAACGGCACAGAATGGAACAACCACCGCAACCGGAAAGACGACGGCACAGAGTGGAACGACCACCGTAACCGGAAAGACGACGGCACAGAATGGAACAACCACCGTAACCGGAAAGACGACGGCACAGAGTGGAATGACCACCGCAACCGGAAAGACAACAACAAAAACGAACACAACCACTGCCACCACAAAGGCAACCACGACCACTGCAAAAACGACCGCAAAGCCGGCTGCAACCACAACTGTGATTACATACGCAACCAAGCCGGGAATCGGAGCAGGTGCAATTTTTGAGGGCGTAGACGTTTCCGTTTATCAGGGAAACATTGACTGGAATAAAGCAAAGGCAGATGGTATTGAATTTGCAATCATGCGTGCTGGATATGGAAAATATGTCAGCCAGAAGGACAAGTATTTCGACCAGAATATGAAAAATGCAAAGGCAGCAGGTTTGCCGTGCGGGGTATATTGGTTCAGCTATGCGTTGACACCGGAAGATGCCATCAAAGAAGCAGATGCCTGCTATGAAGTCATCAAGAATTATAAGCTGGAATATCCGGTATCATTCGATATGGAAACAGAAAGTCAGATGAAGTTGCCGAAGGAAACCGTTGCACAGATTATCGAGGCATTCTGCGGCAGAATGGAATCCTATGGATATTATACCACGCTGTATACTTATGCAAGTTTCTTGAATTATAAGGTGGATGACCGTATTTTCGACAAGTATGATATCTGGGTTGCCCATTACAACACCAGCAAGCCAGCATTTAACCGGAATTACGGCTTGTGGCAGTATTCCTGCACGGGCAGCGTTTGGGGCATTACGGGAAATGTTGACCGGGATTATGTCTATCTGGACTACGAACGGATTATTAAAAATGTACATTTGAACGGATTTTGATTCGTAAAGAAACCATGAAAAAATCGGGGGCAATTTCAAAATTGCCTCCCATTTTTTTCTTGACAATTTGGAAGTTTCTGTGTATAATAAAAGCATCTGAAATGGAAAGGATTGAAAAAAATCAGGATGAAGCGAAATGATGAGAGAAGAAAATGGCTGCCATTTTTCGTTGTCTTGTTGACATTGATGACGGTTGCAATCGTTCTTTTTTTCTATACCTGTCAGACGACAGTAAAAGTAGAAACGCCTGCACAATTTCCGGTTATTACGGAAACCACCACCACGACAACCACCACTGAAACAACGACTACGACGACCACCACGATGACAACCACCACGACAACCACCACCGTATCCGTGGACTATACAATGCATATCGACATGACATCCGTGAAACAGCATAAGGCAAGCAGTCCAAAGCTGGTCGGCTGGATTTATATCCCAGATACGGTCATTGACTACCCGATTATGCAGGCAGAGGATAACAATTATTTCCTGCATCTGGACTGGATGGAGCAGGAAAGCTTTGCAGGCTGCATCTATGAGGACTATCGGGGCAATATTGACAAAACGACCATGACCCTGCTGTATGGGCACAATATGGCAGCCGGAACGATGTTCAGCAACATCAAGTATTTCAAAGACCCGGCTTGGGGCAAGAGCCATCCGTATTTTGAAGTTGCCTCTACCGAGAAGCGGTATTTGTACGAAGTGCTCTCTGCCAACGTGCTGTATGGGGAATCCGGAGCAGAATTTGCTTACTGGCGACCGAATAAGGGCTTGACCATGAACAAAGAAGAGTATCTGGAATACTTACAGCAAATCAAGAAAACATCGCTCGTCTGGTATGGAAAAGACGATGTGAAAGAATACTTAGACAGCAACGTCATTGTATTACAGACCTGCAATTCCGGTTCAGATGACGGAATGCGATGTGTCATTTTTGCTCGTTGCTTAGGCGAACGGTAATATCAACAGAAAGCGGAATTGTTGCGTACAGTTCCGCTTTTTTATCCAGAACGAACAGGAGAAAAAACAATGCAAGAATTATCATGGAAGACCATTTGCGGATATTTTCCGAAGCGAAACCGAAACAGCCACAAGGGAACATTTGGCACGCTGCTTTGCATTACAGGCAGCAACCGGATGCCGGGAGCGTGTGCCCTGTCCACATTGGCAGCATTACGCAGCGGAGCAGGCTTGGTAAAGGTTGCAACCACCGAGCGAAATCTGCCGATTCTGGCATCGCAGATTTATGAAGCTGTTTATCTGCCAATGCAGACAACCGAAACAGGAGAAATCTGCTGGGAGAAGAATGCAGTTGTTTTGCAGCCAGCATTGAAACAAGCCTCTGCGGTGCTGATTGGCTGCGGTTTGGGCAATACCGCTGCCACGCAGGAATTGCTGCGAAATGTGGTGAATCTAGTCGAATGCCCACTGATTATGGATGCAGATGGTCTAAATGCCCTTGCTTCCTGCATAGATATCATGCAGAAGCAAAAACCGAATTGGATTCTGACACCGCATCCCGGAGAAATGGCACGGCTATCCGGAACGACCACTGCTGCAGTACAGGCAAATCGTCCACAATGTGCAGCAGAGTTTTGCAAGCAGTTTTCCGGCACGTTGGTTTTAAAAGGTGCAGGCACAATCATTCAGCAGGGAACAACGGCAATCCAGAATCCGACTGGCAATCCGGGCATGAGCCGGGGCGGTTCTGGGGATGTTTTAGCAGGTATGATTGCAGCTTTCGCTGCACAGGGGCTTTCCCCGTATGATGCAGCGTGTGCCGGAGCATATCTGCACGGTCTGGCAGGTGATTTTGCAGCAGCACGATATTCTGAACAGGCGATGCTGCCGCAGGATTTACTGCATTGCCTGCCGGAAGTCTTTTTGAAGTTGGAACAGGAACGGACAGCGAAAGAATAAGAAAAAAGCTGACAGCTTTGTGCAGCCGGAAGACCAAAAACGATATCTTTGAACAAGAAAAACGGAGGCACAGAGATGAAAATACCAATGATTGGATTTGCATTTACCATGGCAGCATGTTTTCTGATGACGGGTTGCAGTGGTGTTGGCGTTGGAGGCGGGAGTACCACGTCCAGCAACCAGCTGAACACCGCTTTTACAACAGGCGTTACCATGGAACTTGAGGAGATGACCGCAGAGGGAACGATGCAGCGAGTAGGGGCAGGGGAATGGAATGTTTCCTTTTCCGAGCCGTCCCAGCTGGCAGGGGTACGGCTGGATTTCCAGAAAGGGGAAGTGACTGCCTCTTATAAAGGACTGGCATTTTCTGTTCCGCAAACGGCTCTTCCGGCAAAGTCGATTTTGTATCAGTTCATTTTAGCAGCCGACCAGCTTGCAGAGGAGTCCACCTTGCAGGGCACATCGAAAGATGGCGGTATGGTGTTGAGCGGTGATTTGGAGGCTGGCAGCTATGAACTGACCATGACAGCAGAGGGCGTTCCGGCGATTTTCTCGATGAAGAATCAAAATGCGGTTTTGACCTTTCACGACTTTGTTTCCAACGGGGCAGTGTCTGAATCAGAAACGTCCACAGAATCGGAATTGCAGACCACCGAACCTGTGCTGCAAACGGAGTCAACGGAACTGGAAACAACGCTGGAATCGCAGGAATAAAAATTTTTTTGAAAAACGCTTGACAATGCGTGCGGATTCTGATATAATAAAGGAAATGAATGTGGGCAAAGACGCCTTTCTCAGAAATGAGAAAGGCGTCTTTTCTTTTGTAACCTATTTGTGGTAAAAGATTGCATTCATAAGACAATAAAAAGTTACAGATGGGAGAAATGCATATCATGAAAATAACCAACATTCATGAGGTGCTTCATATAGGAACAGAGCTTATGGAATTTCACAACAAAAAACAAGAACGGGACTTCTATAAGCCAAGATGCAGGCAGATGCAGTTCCGATAAAGTACCGGATTGCAGGGAAACCGTTGCTTTCTTGCAGCAGCCATGTCGGAGAAATAGAATACACAAATCATACATGCCATGTTGCCTGGTGGTCGACAGGCAGCATCTGACTTGCAGGGCATGAATGGGAAAACCGACAGCGACCAGTTTGCAGCAGAATCAGAACGAGTTTCACTTGCGGATTTCTCTGGGCAAGAACACCGCTGGAACTGCCCGAAAGCCAACCGCATAGACGACACGAATGGCAACCGAAACGGTTGTATGCAGCTTTCATTCCAATCGGCTAGGAAGTGCTTAAAAACGATTCCAGTACAGCAAAAAGACAGGAGATGAAGAATCCTGCGATGTGCAAGAAAAAATACCGCCGTACAAATAATTTGTATCGGCGGTATTTTTATGACTCTATCTCTTCAGGTTTGGCAATCATATTATTACGGGACTGCTGATTCCGGTATTGTTTCGGTGTTAAGTGCGTGTATTTTTGGAACAGCTGAATAAAATGGCTCTGGGAGGAAAAGGCAAGCGAAGCGGCAATGCTCCGGCAGGGATAATCCGTATAACGCAGCAGGTTTTTTGCCTCCTCCATTTTTTGCATGAGAATATAACTGTGAATGGAGCAGCCCATTTGCTCTTGAAAGAGTTTGGAAAGATAGCTGGGATGCAGCTGCAAATATTCTGCAATATCTGGAACAGATAGTTTTTTCCGGATGTTCTGGTGAATGTAGTTGATACAGATTGCAATATGTTTCGAGGAAATATCCTGTTTTTGTATCCGTTTCATTTTCAGTGCGTATTCCATGCAGGCTTCATCGTGCAGGGCTTCCATGTCCACCAGTCGGTGGGTTTGGTCGGCAGATTGGATGTAGTTGTCTTGAATTTCCAATGCTTGTACTTCCGGCATACCGGCTTGTATGCAGAAATGTGTGAGCATGGTAACAGTGACGATGAAATGATACCGCATATTTTGAACAGATGTTTCTGAAAGAACATTGTTGTCACAGAGTTTTCGGAAATCTTTTTTTTCTAAGAATGCTTCTACTTCCTGTAAATTTCCGCTGCTAACCAATTGATAGAATCGGGAGCGGATTTCGGTTGGATAATGTAGGACTTTTTGTTTCGATTTGTTTTTTTGATAAAAATTTGTTGCCATAATGATTTTGCCCCCTGACCAAGCTGAAAATAAAACTATCTTGATTATAACACATATTTTGTAGAAATACAAGAGGCAAAATTGGAAATATGGCAATTTATTTTTGAAAAATCAAAAATTTTATGAGTTCATCGTGAATCGAATCCGGATTCCCAATAAATGGGATGGTGAATCTGTGGCAGAAACTGTTCCAGAAAGACATCTTGCGATAGAAAAACGCTGGAAACATCCGAACAGGGCGAGAACCACCAGTGAGAAACCGATTGAAAATCGGGGTGCACATAGAGCGGACATTGATTTTGGACATCAAACAGCAGCCCCAACGGTGAGAGCGTATGCGGAAGGCAGTGCAGCAGCGTACAGCACGCAGCGGTCAAGGATTCTGAACCGGATGGTGCAGGGGTTTCTTCTGGGTGCAGATAGAGTGCATAGCCGGATTCGTGCGGAATCACGCTGCAAACTGGAATCGTTGCTTCTAATTTTGATTTTTTCAACAGGCTTTTCCATTGATTGCGGTTGGTGTAAGCCGGATGACAGTACCGCACAAATTGCAGATTGGTACGCATGAAAAAGGAATAGATTTGTAATGCAGTCGAGTTCATATCGGTTTCTTTCCTTCCTGCTGTGGACAGACGGTATGCAAGTAGTAGTCTACAAAATGTTTCGGGGTCAGTCCGGTAAATTCCTTGCATTCCCGTTGGAAATGGGCTTGGTCAGCGTAGTGAAACATGGTAATATAGTCAGAGATGCTTTTTGCTTTATGGGATTGCTGCATCATCGTATGCAGAGCCGCTTGAAAGCGTGTGATACGGGCAAACATTTTCGGAGCATAGCCCAAAGTCTCCGAGAACATCCGGTTGAGGTGGCGTTCGGAATAGCAAAGCGTTTCTGCTATCTCGCTGATTTCCAATTCTCCGTTGGAGGATGCCATTAAATATAGCATATCCTGTACAGTTTCCGGAACGGTGCAGGATTCCGGTTCTGTTTGTGCCAGTTCCGATTGCACGATGGCAACCCGTTTGGAGAGCTGTTCTGTTGCAAACAGCCGCTCCATCAGGGAACAGACTGCCGGAGAAAGTTGCGGAACAAAGGTTTCGGTGTTGGTGACTTCTCGAATCGAAAGCGGAACATCTGGGAAGAACATCCCCGGTTTCATCCGGATTCCGAAGTAGGCAGCATCCGGATAGACAATCAGCGGCTTTCGGGCGAGTGGAGAACCAATAAGCTCCAGTTTGTATTGCTGGTCGTGCTGGATGAATACCACATCCACGCAGCCATCTGGAATACAGACCATGAACAAGTCCTGATTCTGCGAACGGTCAATAATTTTATGCGTGGAGAACTGATAGAACCGTGCGGTATAAGGCGTGGTCTGTACCTGTTCTTCATATTGCTTGACATCAAACGAAAAGAACGGTTGATGCATATGGAATTCCTGATAGGATGGATAAGCATTTTTCATCAAAAAGACTCCTTTCCGGCAGAAACGTCTTGGAATATTTCTTATTATAAAAATGGTGTCTGATTTTGTCAATTGCACGGGAATGATTTCTTATTTTGGTATGCGACTTTTTCGATGGACTTTCAAAAATAAAGTTTCCAATGCGGAAATTTTCTGTTTTTCGGCAGTGAAAAAAGAAAAATAACGGTTTCAGGATGTCCGATTTTTTCAATAAAAGCGATAAATGCCGTGCTATAATAGAGCCATAAACAAAAAACAAATTCGACAGATGCAAAGGTGCATGAGAACCAGATTCGTTCTCGTGCACCTTTTGTTTTTTGTTTCCCATAGCGGATTTTCCCAATATGGAAGAAATCCAGAATGACAATAGAGGAGGTCCTTGTCATGCGAATTAGCGAGCATCCCATTATTGAAAGCTACAACAAGGGAAGAAAGGTCACTTTTTCCTTTGATGGAAAGGAATTAAGCGGCTACGAAGGCGAGTCCATTGCGGCAGCACTGAAAGCAGCCGGTGTGATGGTGCATCGTTATACGGCAAAGCAGCACAAGCCCCGTGGAATCTTCTGTGCAATCGGAAGATGTACGGACTGTGTTATGATTGTCAATGGCGTCCCGAATGTGCGTACTTGTGTGACTCCATTAAAGGAAGGCATGCAGATTCAGACACAATATGGTGTCGAACCGAAGAAGGAGGACTAAGATATGAAACGACATGAATTGATTGTCATTGGTGCAGGCCCTGCCGGCTTGAGTGCAGCCATTGAGGCAAAAAAGAACGGCATGGATGTCATCGTATTTGATGAAAACCAGCGGCCGGGCGGTCAGCTGTTCAAGCAGATTCATAAGTTCTTCGGTTCTAAGGAACATCATGCAAAAGTGCGTGGATTCCGAATCGGTCAGCAGCTGCTGGAAGAAGCCGAGGGGCTGGGCGTTCGTGTAGAATTAGATGCAACCGTCATGGGCATCTATGAAAATAAAGAAGTCACCGTGAAGAAAGACGGCGAAGTCCATCACTATAAGGGCGATGCCATCATCATTGCAACGGGTGCAGCAGAAAACATGATTCCGTTCAAGGGCTGGAACATTCCGGGTGTCATCGGAGCAGGTGCAGCCCAGACCATGATGAACATTCAGGGCGTACAGCCGGGGCAAAAGATTTTGATGGTTGGTTCTGGTAATGTTGGTTTGGTTGTCAGCTTCCAGCTGTTGCAGGCTGGCTGCGAAGTGGTTGCCATTATTGATGCAGCCCCAAGAGTTGGCGGTTATGGTGTCCATGCAGCAAAGCTCACCAGAACAGGCGTTCCGTTTTACCTGTCCCATACCGTTGTAGAGGCAAAGGGAACAGACCGTGTAACCGGTGCGGTCATTGCACAGGTAGACGACCATTTCCAGCCGATTCCGGGCACAGAAAAGGAATTGGATGTGGATACCATTTGTATTGCAGTTGGTTTGACGCCGATGTCCCAGCTGGCAAGCAATGCGACCTGTAACATGGAATTGATTCCGCAGAAGGGCGGTCATGTTGCCCTGCTGAGTGAATACGGCGAAACATCCGTCAGCGGCATTTATTGTGCCGGAGATGTTGCCGGAATTGAAGAAGCAAGTTCCGCAATGATTCAGGGCAGAAGTGTTGCCTCTCATGTCAGCATGAAGGCAGGCTATCTCACCGAGGCAGAATTTGAAGAAAAGTATACGGGTTACCAAGAAGCATTGGGTCAGCTGCGGCAGGGAATGTTTGCTCCGAAGAATAAGGGCAGAAACGACTTTACCGAAACCGATGAAGGCTATCCGATTTCCAAGACCTTGCTGGCACACGGCTATATGACCGAAGAAGAACTGGCAGCATTTCCGGCAGCTTCTTATCAGAAGCCGGGCATTCATCCAGTGATTGAATGTACCCAGAACATCCCGTGCAACCCATGTCAGGATGCATGTAAGTTCGGATGTATCAAGGTTGGGGCAAACATCACCCGCCTTCCGGCAATTGATGAAGAGAAGAAGTGTACGGGTTGCGGTTTGTGCGTTGCATCTTGTTCTGGTCAGGCAATCTTCTTAGTGGATGAAACGTATGAAGAGGGCTATGCATCCATTGCGTTCCCGTATGAATTTTTGCCGATGCCGAAAATTGGCGACAAGGGAACGGCACTGGATCGGCAGGGCAAGCCCGTCTGTGAAGCAGAAATTGTCGGCGTAAAGCGTGCACCGATTATGGATAAAACCGCAGTCGTTACGATGAAAGTACCGATTGCATTTGTAAAAACGGCAAGATTTTATCGGCCGCTTGTCTGAGAGAGGGGAAGGTGTCAATATCATGCGTAAGATGATTCGTGTTGCAAATCCAGAACCGTTCGTTGCAAAAGACGATGACGATATGATTATCTGCCGTTGCGAAGAAATCACAAAGGGCGAGATTCGGAAAGCCGTTTATGACGGCATGCGAACCACCAACGAAGTTAAGCGGTATTTGCGTGCTGGAATGGGACTTTGCCAAGGGCAGACCTGTCAGCGGCTGGTACAAGGCATCATTGCCGCAGAGTTAAAGACAAGACCGTCTGAATTGGGAATGATTCAGGGACGTGCTCCGGTTCGTCCGGTCGAGATTCTCACATTCAGTAAGAATATTACAGACGTAAAGGAGGACTAAGCCATGCTGGAAAAACGAGAAGCAGATGTCATCATCATTGGCGGCGGTATTATGGGATGTGCGACCGCTTATCGGCTCGCAAAGCAGGGCGTGGACGTTCTGGTGCTGGAGAAGAAAGAAATCGGGAACGGCGGTTCTTGCCGGAATGCCGGCGGTGTTCGGCAGTCTGCAAGAGACCCGAAAGAATTGCCGTTGGCAATGTATGCCGTTGCAAACATCTGGCCGCACCTGAGCGAAGAGTTAGGCGTGGATGTCGAATACCATCAGGGCGGCAACCTGCGGCTTGGTCTGACGGAAAAAGATATTAAGGTGTTGGAAAACCACACTGCAAAGAGCTTGAAACTGGGCTTGGATGTCAAGATGATCAGTGGCGATGAAGCACGGGAAATCTGCCCGTATATGTCGAAAGAAGTCGTTGCTGCAAGCTGGTGTCCAACTGACGGACACGCAAACCCCTTGAAAGCAACCTTAGGTTTTTACCGGAAAGCGTTAGAACTGGGCGTTACATTCATAACAGGGGTCAAGGTAGAAGCATTGGAAAAAGTAAAGGGTAGAATTCGCAGAGTTCTGACGGATGATGGCGTTTATGAAGCAGACCAGATTCTGTTGTGTGCTGGCTATGAGTCCCGAAAGATTGCGAACACCGTCGGCGTAGATGCTCCGGTAGAACGGCAGTTCAACGAAGTTCTGGTAACAGAAGCCCAGCCGAAGATGTTTGATATTATGATTGGTGTCGCTGGCGGTGAATTTTATGGACATCAGTCCGAACACGGTTCATTTGTATTGGGCGGCAACAGCGGCTTACAGGCGTTCACCTCGAACAATGACAATTTCGTCACCAACAGCCTGACTGCTCCCTGTATTTCACGAGGCATTATCAAGTACTTCCCGATTCTGGACAAGGTGAAAGTCGTTCGTACTTGGTCGGGCTGGTATGACCAGTGTATTGACGTGCTGCCGGTTATCGACAACGTGAAAGAAGTGCCGGGCTTGACGGTTGCCTTTGGATTCAGCGGACATGGTTTCGGCATCAGTCCAGCCGTTTCCATCGCCCTGAGCGAACTGATTCTAAACGGCAAGTCCACCACCATTGACATCAGTCAACTGAATTATGACCGCTTTAAGGCAAAGGGTTAATTTCGCAGAGGAGGGATTGCTTGATTCTACACAATGACGCTGTGGATGCCATTTTGACACGAAGAAGCATTCGCAGCTATCAGGCAAAACAAATTTCCGAAGATGCATTGGAAACCATTCTGACTGCGGGGCAATATGCCCCCAGCGGAATGAATCAGCAGTCTGCAAAGGCGATTGTTGTCCAGAGCAAAGAACGGATGCAACAGTTGGTGCAGCTGGCAAAAGCAGCAGAGCAGGTTGACCATAACCCGTTTTATGATGCACCAACCGTCATTCTGGTGTTTGCCGATGCGACCCAACTCGCACCGCTCGAAGACGGCTGCAATGTACTGGAAAATATGATGCTGGCAGCACACGCCATCGGTTTGGGCAGCTGCTGGATTTATGCAGCAAAGGTGCTGTTTTCAACCGAAGAAGGTGCTGCGTTTCAGAAAGAACTGGGGCTTTCCGAAACCGATCAGATTGTGGGTTCGATTGCGGTTGGTTATCCCGACGGTGCAGCTCCGCAGCCAAAGCCACGCAAGGAATCATTTTTCCGAATTGTGTAAAAATAGGGCTTGACAAATTGCAGGGGATGTGCTATGATGAAGTTGCATAAAAGTGCAAGGTTCGACTGGCGGTTTCACTGACAGAATCGCCAAATCGAATCATAATAACAATCAAATATTTTATGGAGGGAAATACCAATGAGCAGATTTACAATTCCAAGAGATCTTTACCACGGCAAGGGTTCGTTAGAAGAACTGAAAAACTTGCAGGGCAAAAAAGCCATGGTCGTTGTTGGCGGTGGCTCGATGAAGCGGTTTGGCTTCTTAGATCAGGCGGTTGCCTATCTGAAAGAAGCTGGCATGGAAGTCGCTCTGATCGAAGGCGTAGAACCGGATCCGTCTGTTACCACGGTTTTAAAGGGTGCAGAAAAGATGCGGGAATTTGAGCCGGATTGGATTGTTGCCATGGGCGGCGGTTCTCCGATCGATGCTGCAAAGGCAATGTGGGCATTCTATGAATATCCGGATACCAAGTTTGAAGACCTTTGCACACCGTTTAATTTCCCGACATTGCGGACAAAGGCAAAGTTCTGTGCAATTCCGTCTACATCCGGTACGGCAACCGAAGTAACTGCATTCTCTGTTATTACCGACTATGATAAGGGTATCAAATATCCGCTGGCAGACTTCAACATTACGCCGGATATTGCCATTGTCGATAGTGCACTGGCAGAAACCATGCCGAAGAAGCTGGTTGCACATACTGGTATGGATGCCATGACACACGCAATTGAAGCATATGTTTCCACGCTGCACTGCAATTATACCGATGCAGTTGCTCTGCACGCCATCAAGATGATTCACAAGGAACTGAAGAAGTCCTTTGACGGCTGCATGACTGCAAGAGCAGAAATGCACGATGCACAGTGTCTGGCAGGGATGGCATTCTCCAATGCTCTGCTGGGAATTGTACATTCTATGGCACATAAGACCGGTGCTGCTTATACCGGCGACCATATCATTCACGGCTGTGCAAATGCCATGTATCTGCCGAAGGTCATCAAGTACAATGCAAAGAATGAAGAAGCTGCAGAACGCTATGCACAGATTGCAGACCATATTGGTCTGGGCGGCACGACCACAACAGAAAAGGTCGATGCTCTGATTGCAGAACTCCGCTCGATGAACGATCAGCTGGAAATTCCGCAGGCAATCAAGTTCTATGGTGCAGGCGGCGTGAAGGCAGAAACTTCTATCATTGATGAAGCAGAATTCTTGGAAAAGCTGCCGACTGTTGCAGCCAATGCCATCGGTGACGCTTGCACCGGCTCGAACCCACGGCAGCCATCGCAGGAAGAAATGGAAAAGCTGCTGAAGGCTTGCTATTATGATTTGGAAATTGATTTCTAAATTTTATTTCGATAAAAAAGAATTTTCCAAAAAGAAAAAGGATTTTTTCGTTTTGCAGAAAACCGGTTGACAAATTGAAATCGGCTTGCTATAATAAGCACATCAAAACAAAAGATACCCCATACCAAAGAAAAGCGGACAACGAGGTCAAAGAAAACCAGTTGTCCGCTTTTTCTTGTTTTTGAAAGCGAAAACCAAGACAATGGCGTCTATTTCAGTCCCATTGCCTTGTTTTTTTATTTGCCCATATGGAGGGGAAACTTCCATAAATAAACCAATAAAGGAGCGTATCAACATGAGTTATCCGAAGGTAGACATTCTGTATTTAAGTGAAAAGGATATGCTGGCAGCAGGTGTAAACAACGTCGTTTCGTGTACTGACTGTATGGAGGAAGTAGTAAAGCTGCTGGATGATGGCGATTACCGGATGGGCGGCGAGAATGGAAATTCTCACGGCTGCATGATCAGTTTTCCAGACAATCCGGAATTTCCGAACATGCCGAAGAATGGCCCTGACAGACGGTTCATGGCAATGCCGGCATATTTGGGCGGAAAGTTCGATATGGCTGGCGTGAAGTGGTATGGTTCTAATGTAGAAAACCGGGAAAAAGGTTTGCCTCGTTCCATTCTGATGGTCATTCTGAACGACAAGGAAACGGGTGCACCAAAGGCATTCCTCTCCGCAAACCTCATCAGTGCGTATCGTACCGCAGCGATTCCGGGTGTTGGTGTAAAGCTGCTGGCAAAGAAAGATGCAAAGGTTTTGGGTGTTGTTGGCCCTGGCTTCATCAATAACATTACAATTGAAACATTTGCAGCATTGCGTCCAACTTTGGACACCCTGAAGATTAAGGGACGTGGCAGAGCTTCCATTGACCGTTGTATCGCCTATGTCAAGGAGCACTGCCCGCAGTTCAAGAACATTATTGTTTGCGACACGCTGGAAGAATGCTGCAAGGATGCCGATATTATGACGATTGCAGTTTCTACACCGACTGGCGGTCATCAGAATTACCCATTCATCAAGCGGAAATGGCTGAAGCCGGGATGTCTGGTTTGTGCACCGGGTGCGGTAGATTTCCCAGATGAATTGGTTTGCGACCCGACTGTGAAGCTGGTCGTTGATAATAAGAAGCTGTATGAAGCATGGGCAGAAGAATATCCGTACCCAACTTTTGATAAGATGTTCCTGTTGGGCGATAAGTTCACTGACTTGGCACACGATGGAAAGTTGGATTGGGGCATTGTGCAGAACATCGGTGCAATTGCAAACGGAAAAGTTCCGGGCAGAGAATCGGATGACCAGATTATTTTGTATTCCATCGGCGGTATGCCGGTAGAAGACGTTGCATGGGGCAAGACCGTTTATGAAAATGCACTGGAAAAGGGCATTGGTGTTACCCTGAATCTGTGGGATCAGCCGTATTTGTATTAATAGAACGTTACAAGAATGAAATAAAATCATCCGCCGCTTTTCAATGGAGAAGGTCTGCTGAAAAGCGGCGGTTCTTTTGAGGATAGAATGGGAGGGAGTTTGATATGGCTGGAAATGTTGCATTTATGTTTCTATGTACCATTATGGTGCTGGGAATGACACCGGGGTTAGGGATGTTTTACGGTGGCATGGTACGGCGAAAGAACGCCTTAAATACAATGATGTTTTGTTTTGCCATGATGGGAATCGGTATGCTGCTGTGGGTTTCTATTGGGTATTCGCTTTGCTTTGGCGAAGACCATGGCGGTATCATTGGCAATCTGCACTATGCATTTTTGCAGAACGTGCCGTGGACATCGGACAGTGACGAAGTTCCGCCGATGATGCTGGCGTTGTTTAATATGATGTTTGCTGTGATTTCTCCGGCAATTATTCTCGGTTCGCTGGCAGAGCGAATGAAGTTTTCCAAAATGATGCTGCTTTGCATTATCTGGACGCTGGTGGTCTATTATCCGCTGGCACATATGACATGGGGCGGTGGATTCTTAGATGACCCGATTGGTTCGATTGACTTTGCAGGCGGAAATGTCATTCACATCAGCACAGGTGTTTCCGGTCTGGTTGCCTGCATGATTTTGGGCAGAAGAAAGGGCTTTGGAGCAATGTCCTATCATCCGCACAATATTCCATTGTTCCTGATTGGTGCAGCTGTGTTGTGGGTCGGCTGGCTGGGCTTCAACTGTGGCTGTGCTGGCGGTGCAAATGAAATTGCCATCTTGGCTTTAGCAAATACCACAATTTCTTCCGCAGCAAGTATGGTGGTTTGGATGCTGATGGAAACCATCCTACAAAAGAAATGTACGGTTATGGGTGCGGTAACCGGCGGTATCGTTGGCTTGGTCGGCATTACGCCGGGAGCAGGTTATGTCCCGATTTGGTCAGCGTTCCTGATTGGTGCGATTGCAGCTCCGATTTGTTTCTTTGCTATCAGTAAGGCAAAACAGAAGTTCGGCTACGATGATGCCTTGGATGCCTTTGGATGTCACGGCGTTGGCGGTATCTGGGGCGGCATTGCCACCGGATTATTTGCCAACAGTTCTGTAAATGCAGCCGTTCCGCACAATGGGCTGGTCTTTGGAGAATGGCGGCTGTTTGTTGCACAGCTGGCAGCCAGTGCCATCAGCATTGCCATTGCAGCTACTTTTACCGCTGTGATTATGCTGATTCTCAAGAAGTGCGGCGGTGTTCGGGTATCGGACATGGAAGAAGCACAGGGCTTAGACCAAATCGAGCACGGCGAGCGTGCATATCCGGCATTCAATGGCTTAGACTGAGAAAGGGTGTGACCATATGAAAAAAATTGAAGTCATTTTCCGACCGGAAAAATTAGAACCACTGAAAGAAACGCTGCTGGAGGCAGGCATTAAGGGGGCAACCTTCTATCAAGTCAGCGGCTGCGGCAACCAGCACGGCTGGATTGCCTATCACCGAGGCAGCGAAGTTATGATGAACACCCTGCCAAAAGTGTATATGATGACGGTTGTACCAGATGCAGAAGTGGATGGGATTTTGAAGCTGATTAAACAGTGTGTCTATACTGGAACAGTCGGAGATGGAAAGATTTTCATTTCCACCGTGGATGAATGTATCCGGATTCGGACAAACGAAACGGGTGATACGGCTTTATAAAAATCCAAATAGAACAAACAATCCTGACGAATTGGCATTTCCCCTTCGTCAGGATTTTGTGAGTAGAAAGCGAGATGGGACAGATGAACCGACAACCAATCATTGGCGTAATGCCATTAGTAGATGCAGCAAAAGAAAGTTATTGGATGTTGCCCGGCTATTTCAACGGGATTTTACAGGCAGGCGGATTGCCGTTGATGCTGCCTTTGACGACCGATGCCAGCCGGATTGCACAGCTCTGTCATTTGTGCGATGGTATTCTATTGACGGGTGGGCAGGACATCCAGCCGGAATTATACGGGGCAGAATCACTGCCATGCTGTGGCGAATGCAGTCCGGAACGGGACACGATGGAATTGCAGCTGCTGGAACTGGCATTTCAACAGGATTTGCCCGTTCTGGGCATCTGCCGAGGAATTCAGCTTCTGAATGTCTGCTTTGGCGGAACGCTATATCAGGATTTACCGGAGCAGGTTTCCAGTTCGATTTCGCATCACCAAATACCGCCCTATGACCAGCCAGTGCACACCGTTTCAGTGTTGCCAGAAACGCCGTTGACAGCATTGTTAGAACAAGAAACATTGGCAGTGAACAGCTATCATCATCAGGGCATTTTGAAATTGGCAGAAGCCTTACAGCCCATGGCAGTTGCACCAGATGGATTAATTGAAAGCGTATGGCTGCCGGAGAAAGCGTTTGTGTGGGGCGTGCAGTGGCATCCAGAATATGATTACCAGAAAAATGTTGCCAGTCAGCAGATTTTTCAGGCGTTTGTACAAGCTTCCGGCAAGCAGGAAAAATGAGGAATTTTCATTGATACAGAGGTTTGCACTTGATTTTTCCGGAAAACGTGTTACACGAATAGCATGAATAATGACTGATAACAGCATTGCCGGAATAAGGAAACATTGGAAGATTTTTCAGGCGTTTGTACAAGCTGCTGGCAAACAGAAAAATGAGAAATTTTCATGGATACAGAGGTTTGCACTTGATTTTTTTGGGAAACGTGTTACACGAATAGCATAAATAATGACTGATAACAGCATTGCCGGAACAAGAAACATTGGCAGATTTTTCAGGCGTTTGTACAAGCTGCCGGCAAACAGAAAAATGAGAATTTTTCATGGATATGGGGTTTACACTTGATTTTTTTCGGGAAACGTGTTACACTAATAGCATTAACAATGACTGGAGGAAACAATCATGGTTGTAATTGAAATGGAAAATGGAAAGAAAATCGAACTGGAGTTGTATCCAGAGATTGCTCCGATTACCTGTGAAAATTTTGAAAAGCTGGTAAAGCAGGGCTTTTATAATGGTCTGATTTTTCACCGTGTGATTCCGGGCTTTATGATTCAGGGCGGCTGTCCGGATGGAACAGGCATGGGTGGCCCGGGCTGGAATATTAAGGGAGAATTCGCTGCAAACGGTGTCAAGAATGACCTCAAGCACACCCGTGGTGTGATTTCGATGGCACGGGCAATGAACCCGAATTCTGCTGGTTCGCAGTTCTTCATTATGCACGAAGATGCACCGCATCTGGATGGACAGTATGCTGCATTCGGCAAGGTCGTTTCCGGCATGGATGTTGTGGATGAAATTGCAAGCGTGCAGACGGATTACGCAGACAAGCCGCTGACCCCGCAGGTGATGAAGTCTGTCACCATCGTAGACTGAAAGTAGTGCGATTGGCACAATGGGTTATCACACAAAGCAAAAAGAACGTATTCTTGATTTGCTGAAAACCTGTGCAGGCGAACACCTCACCGTTTCCGACTTGGGAAAGCAGCTGGAAGAAAACGGCACACCCGTTGGAACGGCGACGATTTACCGCTATCTGGAACAGCTGACGGAAGAGGGTGTTCTCCGGAAATATATTCTGGATGGAAAATCCAGTGCGTGTTATCAGTATCTGGGAGAACATGCGACGTGTCAGGAGCATTTTCATTTGAAGTGTCTTTCCTGTGGAACACTGTTCCATGTACAGTGCACATTTCTGGATGAGATGCAGGCACACATTGCAGCCCACCATCATTTCCAGATTGACCATACCAAAACGGTACTCTATGGATATTGTGAGCAGTGCCAGAATGCCCAGCAAAAAAAAGAATCGTAAGAAAAGCAGCATACAGTTGGAAAACATCCAGCTGTATGCTGCTTGTTTTATTGAAATGCTGGCGGAAACGGGGATGCTTGCTGTTTCGGCGGCTTTTCATAGATACGAACTGGAGCATGGTCTAAAAAGCCGGTTTGTTGCCGAACTGCCACGGTTTTTACTTGTGGCTGATAGATTTTTACTGGAGCATCTGCGGGTGTCTGCGGTTGTTTTCCATATTCCATACCGATTCCTCCTTAGAGATAGGGCTTGAGGCGATTCAAATATGCTTCTTCCTGCTGCATCATTTCTGCCCCTTGTTTCCGGACAGAGTCCGTCAGGTTGGCGTGACGGTTCATCAGCTGGGAAAGCTGAATCAAGCCCATGTTTGTTCCTTCCACCATCAGTTTTGCAACTTGATGGCTGTCTGTACCGCCCAGACAGTGTAGGCGAATGCTGGCACTGCTGCAAACCTTTGCGAGCGTGCCCAGTTCTTTGGGGTATTGATAGAATGTTTTCATCTGCTGCCGGATTTTTTGCTGCTGGGTTTCGTAGTAGTCCAGCTGGGTGCAAAGTTCTTTTCGGAGGTCAGCATCTTGAGTGTGTTCCAGAACACAAAAGATGGCATCTTTTCCGACCGCAGCATTTTTATACAGTCCGTTTAAAACGGAAATCTCTGCTTGTTTCATAAAAAATTCCTCCTATCTGATTCCGGAAATAGTATCTGCCAAATCGGCGAAATTATCCGCAAACCATCCAAAAAACATTGACAAAACTGTAAAAATCCAGTATACTGAACATAGATGCAAATTTGCAAAAAAGGGAAGTTTAAAAGAAGGAAATGAGAGGTACAACAATGAAAAAGAAACAATTTTTATGGCTGATGATTGCCATCGGCATCCTGTCTACTGGGAGTGGGTGTGACTCTGTAAAACCAGTATCCACCACGCAGGAAATTCCGACCGCAGAAGAAACCAATCTTGTGACAACTGCTCCGGTTTCTGAGGCAGAACAGCCAACAGAAACGACAACCGTTCCGCAGATTGCAGATGTTCTGACGACCGCAGCGACAACCCCAACCACAACGGGCGAAGAATTTGTAGATACTTCATTGGTGGATTTCCTGATGGGACAGATGACGCTGGAGCAAAAAGTTTGTCAGATGTTTATTGTCACGCCGGAATCGTTGACGGGTTATAATGGGGCAGTCACAGAAGCGGGTGCACTATCGAAAGAATCCTTTACAGCCTATCCGGTTGGCGGACTGATTTATTTTTCAGATAATCTGGAGGATGCTCCGCAGACAGTTTCAATGCTCTCCACCATGCAGGACTATGCACAGGAAACCACAGGCGTTGGCTTGTTCTTGTCTGTGGATGAAGAGGGCGGAACAGTTGCCAGAGTGGCGGACAATCTCGGCACAACCAAGCTGTATGATATGGAATATTACGGGGAACGACACGATCCGGAAGAAGCGTATGCCATCGGGAATACCATTGGCTCTGATTTGAGCCAGTTTGGATTCAATGTAGATTTTGCTCCGGTTGCAGATGTCAATTTAAATCCGAATAACGAATTGGGTAGTCGAATTTTCAGCAGTGATCCGGATATTGTTGGCGATATGGTTTCCGGTGTGGTTTTGGGCTTGCAGAATATGGGTGTTTCTGCAACCTTAAAGCATTTCCCAGGACTGGGTGCTGGAGATGGCAACACCCACTATGATGATTTTGTCCTGATTGACCGTTCTTATTCTGAATTGAAAGAAGAGGAATTTAAGGCGTTTCAGGCGGGCATTGATGCCGGAGCAGATTTCGTGATGGTGGGACATCAGATTACCACCGCCGCCGGCGACCAGTTGCCGAGTGATATGTCTTATACAGTTGTTACCGATTGGTTAAAGGGCACGTTGGGCTTTGATGGCATTGTCATCACCGATGCACAGAACATGGCAGCGATTACCGAAAATTACAGTCCAGCAACCGCAGCAGTCCAGTCGGTTTCCGCTGGGGTGGATGTGATTTTGATGCCGATGGATCTTTCCAATGCGGTCAGCGGTATTTGTGATGCGGTAGAGAATGGTACGATTTCCGAAGAACGCATTAACGAAAGCGTTTATAAAATTATGATGAAAAAGTTGGAAATGGGCTTGCTGACGATGCCGGAAGAAGACCCGGATAGCACCACAACCAGCACGACCACAACGGACATCGCATTCTAATTGTAAACAATTTGTTTCTTATTGAGAATTAGTATTGACAAACAGAAAAAGGTGTGCTATACTAGAATCACAGTTCAAGAACGGACTGCACAAAGAAAAAAATTCATGTCAATACGATTCAAGGAGGAACGAATATGAAAAAGTTTGTATGTCAGGTTTGCGGTTACATTTATGAAGGCGAAAATCCGCCGGCAGCATGTCCAGTATGTAAAGCTCCGGCAAGCAAGTTTGTAGAGCAGAAGGAAGAAAAGACTGAATGGGCAGACCAGCACTTTGTTGGTGTTGCAAAGGATGTTGATCCGGAAATCGTAGAAGGTCTGCGTCAGAACTTTGAAGGCGAATGCTCCGAAGTCGGAATGTATCTGGCAATGGCAAGAGTGGCACATCGGGAAGGCTATCCGGAAATCGGTCTGTACTGGGAAAAGGCAGCGTATGAAGAAGCGGAACACGCTGCAAAGTTCGCAGAACTGCTGGGCGAAGTCGTAACCGATTCCACCAAGAAGAATCTGGAAATGCGGGTTGCTGCGGAAAGCGGTGCTTGTGCAGGCAAGAAGGCTCTGGCAGCAAAGGCAAAGGCTCTGAATCTGGATGCCATTCACGATACTGTTCACGAAATGGCAAAGGATGAAGCAAGACACGGTTGTGCATTTGCAGGTCTGCTGAAGCGGTATTTCGGCGAATAAGCAATGAACTTTATCATTGACAGAAAATCATCATAAAAAAGCCGCCATTCACAGCGAATTTTCCCTGTGAATGGCGGTTTTTGGTTTTGAAAAACATCCTCAAAAAAGAGAAAAACTTAGTCCTTGCGAATCAGGAACTTTGTGAAGTCAACAACGTCCAGCAAGTCGAATTTCAGGTCTTCATTCCAGTCATATTTTTCCAACGGCCATGCAAGTCCCGGTGCATCATCAGTCAAAATGAACAGCTCCCGTTTCATACCAATTAAATCCACAACATTCAGAGCACCGTCCCCGTTGATGTCGCCCTTGATGGTGGTTTCGCTTGGGTCAGTCGGATCGGTTGGGTCAGTCGGGTCGGTTGGTTCTACCAACTTTGCAGCTGGCAGCAGTGCAATCTTATAAATCCGAGAGCTTGGAGTACCTGTACCCGTACAGAAGCTATTCAGTGTCGAAAGGTCTCCCCATGCCTTCTTGATATCTGCATAGCTGAAATATGCAATCCCCTTTTCCTTATCTACATCATAAGCAGCGACCGTTGTCCAATTACCCCACTCTTTATCCATGAAGTTCAAATCCGGCTTCATGATGTCCGTATACTGAACGGCAATTTCCACATCCTCGCTCAGTTCTGAACCATCCAACATCTGTGCGGAGAAATAAGCAGAATCATTTCCCTTATCATCCACGAATTTTCCGCCCTCAGCGTTTTCATAGATTACCTTGATTGCATCGGAAAGGTCACTGTGCTTGTATTCCGGCAGGTGGCGTTCGCTGCCCCATTTTACGCTAGAATCATCCAAAACGGAAAGCATGGCATCAATGACCGGTTCAGATGCACTGAACCACTGCAAGCTGCTGCGGTCTAAGTATCCATGGCTTTCAGAAGCATTGCTGCTGTTATTGATGGCATTGTTGTCCCAGAGGAAGCACGGAATGCCGAGTTTCTTCGCCCAGTTCAAATAGTAAGTTGCCCAGTCTACTCTTGCTTCGGTGTTGTTGTAGTTGGATGCACTGAATTCCCCGATGACAACTGGAATATCTTCATTGGTGAATGTGGTCTGGATGTCCTTGAAAATCTTGTCCAGTTCGGTCTTGTTGGTGTCGGAGAATGTCATGTGGTCGCCGTCACCCATTGCAAAGTTATACGGGCAGTATGCATGAACGGAAGCAGCGATATAGTTATCATCTTCTGGAATCTCCAAATAACCATAAATGGAAGAATATGCAGAAGCTGCATAGCCCGGAATCATCAGCAGACGAGTGTCCTTGTAAGGAGAATCCACGCTGCGGACAGTTTCAATGAAATCATTGTCCAGCTTGTTGACAACTTCATAGCATTCTGCGTTTCCGTTCCATTCCAGAGCACCGGAATTTGCGGCTCTTGGTTCGTTCATGCCTTCAAAAATCAGGTGCTGGTCATAGTCTGCAAAATAGGTTGCAATCTGTGTCCACATCTGTTTCAGCTGCGGAGACATTTCTTCGTAAGCAGTTGCAAAGTCGGAACGGTTGATCCATTCTTCGTGGTGCAGGTTCAGGATGACATACATGTTCTGCTGATACGCATAGTCAACAACTTCCTTGACCCGTTCCAGCCAGCGGCTATCAATGGTGTAGACCGGATTGCCGTTTTCATCGGTGGTCTTGGTGACATGGCGGAACCAGCTGGTCGGAATCCGGACAGAATCAAAGCCCTTTGCCTTGATAGTATCCACCATTTCCTTGGTCACTGCTGGGTTGCCATAGGACTTTTCAAAACTGGTGATGTCGTCATAGTTGCCATAGCCAGTGCTGTCCAAAGAGTTACCGATGTTGAAGCCCAGTCCCATTTCCTGTGTGATTTCAAGGGCACTCATAATGTCCGCAGCATCTGCGTCCACTGGTACCATTGCCGCAAACGGAACAAGACAAGCAGCGGAAAGTGCTGCTGCTAAGATGCGGTTCATTTTTTGATGTTTCATAAATTCCTCCTTCGATGATACATCCTGCGATTTGCAGAATTGTGAAAATAATTTCCTCCCATGAGCCTGTATTTTGTGAAAAAATAAAAGTGCTCCCTTATAGTATAAAAAAATTTCTCCGGTTTGTCAATGCTTTTTATCGTATTTGTCAAATTTTATGACTGAAGTTTCAAGAAGTGCCCGAATTCGTCGGGGAATGGCAGTCAAAATTTGAAAAAAATACGAGGAAAATGTTGTTTTTTGTAATTTTTCTCTGTACAACCGTCAGAAGATGTGCTATAATTGAGGGAACGAACAGATACAAAGAACAGGAGAATGGAGGAAGGTTATGAAAGGTTTCCAACGGGCGGTCGGTTGTCTGCTGGCAGTCGGTTTTTTGGGGCAGATGCCAACACCAGTGATTGCAGCAGAAACACCAACTGTGATTGAAATGCCCTATGCATCTTCGCTGACGGCAAAAGATGGCAGCATTCGAGTGGTCTTGCAGGACAGCCGAAAGGTGCATGTGACCATTCAGAAGATGACACAGGAGGGTTCGGACGCTTACTATGATGTGGTATTAGACCCGACACAATCCGGTGCAGCTACCACTGAATATGTTTTTTATCTGGATTGCTGTGAATATAATCTCAGTACGGCTTCGTATGTATCAACGTATCAGCTGACGATTGCCGATGAAAGCACACCGGAAGCGGTCTATACCGAATCAGACATTGCGATTTTTGACCCGCATTTTTCTGATACCGTCAACACGACTTGCTATCGGTATGCGGTTACCATGCTGGAAGGAACGATGGGTGGCGTGGTTGCAACCGTACCGAAAGAAAGTATTTCCAATGGTGTGCGAACGGTAGAAAATCAGGTGACCTTGCGATATGTTCCGCAGACAACAGGCGTTACCGGAAGCACCACGACAACAGCAACTACCACTACAACAACGATGCTCACAACATCTACCACATCCAAAACAACTGCAACCACAACGACTATGCCAATCGCAACAACATCCGCTTTGACAACGACTACCACAGAGCCAGCGTTCAAACTGGGAGATGTGGACGGAAATGGAATGATTGAAGTTGCCGATGCGGTTTTAGTTTTGACGTACTATGCGAAATCAGCCGCAGGAATTGCGGTGACGATTGATTCCAGATTGGCGGATGTCAATGGAGATAGCATCGTAGATGTTGCGGATGCAGTTGGCATTCTGACGTACTATGCAAAACAGGCAGCCGGATTGCCGCCGACATTTTAAAATGTATATCAATGAATTGGAACAATTATAGGGGGTATTTTTTATGGAACGAAAGCAAATTTTTGGTGTAATACTTGGTGTTATTGTTTGTATTGTCATGCTGTTTGCAGGACTATATTTGACGGGACAGATTGGAAAGAAAAAGAATGTTGTTCCGGCAGCTGCGGAAGTACAGACTACAGAAACAACTGACACTACCATGACAGCAGCAGAAACAACAGCAGAAACAACAGCAGAAACCACGACTGTAACAACGACCACCACGGCACAATCAGCGGAATCCTTGTCCGCAGCAGAAAAAGAACGGCTGCACACGATTTATGGAGAAAAGATGACGGTTGTCGGGGATTCGATTGCCTATGGATTCAATGCATACGGTTATATTTCCGATGAACAGAATCTGGCACAAGGCTCTGTTGGGATTCGGAACATTCATGATTTCACCTTTACAGATAATGACGGGCAGGAAGTGGATGTATTGGATGCCCTCGAGGAACGGCAGCCAGCATACATTTATATGTCTATGGGCATGAATGATGTCAATATGTGCACCGAAGAAGAATACATCAACTATTATCAGGAGGCAATTTCCTCCATTCAGCAGCTTTGCCCGAATAGTAATATCATTGTCGCTGGGATCACACCCGTTGCATCAGATAGTGACTATACCGACAATGCGGAAATTCGGAAATTCAATGACGGTCTGGAACAGATGATTGCCGATTTACAGCAGCCCAATGTGGTTTATTTTGATGCCTATTCGATTGTTGCTGACCCGGATACACAAGACATGAATCCGGATTACTCCGGCGGGGATGGCATTCACCTTGCCTCTACCGTTTATCAGGAATTGCTGGATGCGGTGTATCCCATCATGGATACGATGCCAATACCGGATTCCATTCGGGAACTGCTACAGCAATCGGATGATGCAGCAGACACCGAGGAAACCGAAGAAGAAACCAATTTTGATTCTGGAGCAGATTCCGGAAACTGGACAGATTCTGAAACATACGAATAATGCGAATCAGTCTTTTTGCAGCAGCGGTTGCAGAAAGACTGATTTTTTATTTTTTCCGGCGAAAACGCTTGAAAAAAAAAGAACGCTATGCTATAATAACAATAATGTCATGTAGAAAAAGAGAGGTTACTATGCAGGAAACGACAAATTTACAGAAAACCATGTCCATACAGGCTTGTACCGAACGGGTGCAGAAAATCGTAGCAGTTTCTTACCCGTGTGCAAAAGCATATGTACATAGCTTTGGCTGCCAATTAAATGTATCGGACGGGGAAAAAATCAAAGGGTTGCTCCAGTCAATGGGGTTTTCGCTGACCGAAACGCACGAAGATGCAGACGTGATTGTATTTAATACCTGTGCCGTGCGGGAAAGTGCAGAAGACCGGGTATATGGAATGCTGGGTGTGATGAAAAAGTATAAAGAAACCCACCCTCGTACGATTTTGATTTTAAGTGGCTGTATGGGCTCTGAACCCAAGACGCTGGAAAAAGTACGGGCACACTATTCCTTTATTGATATTCTCATGGGAACTGCCTCCATCGGGGAACTGCCTCGTCTGTTGGCAACCTATTATGATACGAAAAAATTCGTCTATGATATGGATAGCACCGCAATGCCGTCCGAACAGATGCAGCAGGTTCGCAACAGCGGGTTCAAAGCGTCTGTTCCGATTATGTACGGCTGCAACAACTTCTGCACCTATTGCATCGTTCCATATGTACGGGGACGGGAACGCAGCCGGCAGCCAGAAGTGATTCTGCGAGAAGTTCAGCACTTGATTCAGGACGGATACAAGGAAATCATGCTGCTGGGGCAGAACGTCAACTCCTACGGAAAAGATTTGGAACAGCCCATTTCCTTTGCAGAATTGCTGCGGAAAATCAACGCCATGGAGGGTGAATTTGTCATCCGGTTTATGTCCTCCCATCCGAAGGATGCCACACCGGAATTACTGGATACGATTCTTTCTTGTGAAAAAGTGGGGCAGCATTTGCACTTGCCAGTACAGTGCGGCAGCGATGCCATTTTGTCTGCCATGAACCGCCGCTATACGGTGGAACAATATTTGAAAACCGTCGATTATCTTCGGGAACGCCGACCGGACTTCTCGCTGACCAGCGATTTGATTGTTGGATTTCCGAATGAATCTGAAGCAGATTTTCAGGGTACACTGGACTTGATTCAACGAGTTCAGTATGATAACCTATATACATTTATCTATTCCAAACGCAGCGGAACAAAGGCTGCCAATATGCCGGATGCAACTTCTGATGCCGAAAAACGGCAGCGAATGGAACGGCTGCTGACCTTGCAGCGAGAAATCGCCACCAAGAATTATAGACGGTTTTTGGGCAGAACCATGCGGGTTCTGGTAGAGGGTGACAGCAAGCGTGGCGATGGCTGGCTGTTCGGCAAGAGCAACGAAGCCATCATTGTGGAATTTATGGGCGATCGTTCCTTAATCGGAACTTTTGTTTCTGTGCAGATTACCGAGTCGAAAAACTGGGCAGTCAGCGGCAGATTATTAGATGATGAGAGAAAGGAAGCTGTGCAAAAATGACAGTCGAGGAAGCAGTACGGACACTGGGAAAATGTATTCAGGCAGACCCCCGTTATCAGCAGTATCAGCAGGCAAAACAAAACAATGATGCCGATACGGCTTTGCAGGAACAAATCGGTGCATTCAATATGAAACGGATGTCCTATCAGCGGAAGATGGACGAAGATCCGGAAGAAAATGCAGAAGCCTTGCAGACTCTGGAAAAAGAACTGGATGCCCTCTATACGGAGATTCTGCAAAATCCGAATATGGTTGCATTTCAGGAAGCCAAGGATAAAATGGACAGCATGACCAAGCAGATTGATGCCATTATTACGCTCTGTTTGCAGGGAGAAGACCCGGACACCTGTCATCCGGATTTAAGCCAGTGCAGCGGCGATTGTTCCGCCTGCGGCGGCTGCCA
>OGOS01000020.1_pt1 | contig 109687 bp, 82 predicted proteins | sample 1552701 | NCBI WGS metagenome assembly OGOS01 (sample SAMEA2580128, study PRJEB22360) | human gut metagenome | biome: human gut; feature: human-associated habitat; material: faeces | place: Denmark | collected 2008/2010
GCATGCTGCGGTGAATACGTTCCCGGGCCTTGTACACACCGCCCGTCACACCATGGGAGTCGGTAACACCCAAAGCCGGTCGTCTAACCTTCGGGAGGACGCCGTCTAAGGTGGGATTGATGACTGGGGTGAAGTCGTAACAAGGTAGCCGTATCGGAAGGTGCGGCTGGATCACCTCCTTTCTAAGGAGTAACAAACAGAAATGTTTGAACTCTAAAAGGTCAATGAGAGGGAAGAGTAGGAAAGTAGAGAAAGACATTGTTCAATTTTGAGGATACCGGAAAGAAAACGGAAGATTGAAAAAAGAAGAAGTAAGGCAATGGGGGTGTAGCTCAGCTGGGAGAGCACCTGCTTTGCAAGCAGGGGGTCAGGAGTTCGATCCTCCTCATCTCCACCAAACCGGGCGCATAGCTCAGGTGGTTAGAGCGCACGCCTGATAAGCGTGAGGTCGATGGTTCGAGTCCATTTGTGCCCACCATTTCCTTTTCTTTTGCTGAAAAAGAAAAGGAAACAAAAGAAAAAGAGCATGAAAAATGCTTAATGAGATTGCCTGAAAGATATGCATTTCAAGAGTGTATATCAGAAGATAAGTTAAGATTTATCTTTTGATATCTGTTCTTGAAAGAGAGCAGAGAACAAAAAAGCAGCTTGAAAACAGAATAGAAAGAAAACAAGATGAAAATGAGGAAACTACGAGTAAGTAAAGAAACGACATGAGAAATCAAGTCGGGTGAAAAACTGCAAAAGTAGGAAAATCATAAGAGAACGCGAAAGTGACCAAGAAACAAATGGTAAAGCGTAAAAGAGCGTAGAGTGAATGCCTTGGCATTGGGAGCCGATGAAGGACGTGGTTAACTGCGAAAAGCTACGGGGAGTCGTAAGCAGACATTGATCCGTAGATGTCCGAATGGAGCAATCCGCATGGAGTTAGTCCATGCATCCATAAGTGAATTCATAGCTTATGGAGGGGAACCGCCTGAACTGAAACATCTAAGTAGGGCGAGGAAGAGAAATCAAACGAGATTTCGTAAGTAGTGGCGAGCGAACGCGAAAGAGGCTAAACCAAGAGAAGAAATTCTTTTGGGGTTACGGACTGCGATATGTATCTGAGGACTTAGCAGAATGGTATGGGAAAGCCAACCAGAGAATGTGATAGTCATGTATGCGAAAAGGAATCAGAGCTAGCAGGATCCAAAGTACCGCGGGACACGAGGAATCCCGTGGGAAGTCGGGGGGACCACCCTCCAAGCCTAAATACTACCCAATGACCGATAGCGAAAAGTACTGTGAAGGAACGGTGAAAAGAACCCCGGGAGGGGAGTGAAAAGAACCTGAAACTCTATGCTTACAAGCACATAGAGCACGTCAAAGTGTGATATGGTACCTTTTGTAGAATGGTCCGGCGAGTTATTGTATGCAGCAAGGTTAAGGTCTTCAGGACTGAAGCCGAAGCGAGAGCGAGTCTGACAAGGGCGAAAAGTTGCATGCAATAGACCCGAAACCGGGTGACCTAGCCATGTTCAGGTTGAAGTGGAGGTAAAGCTCCATGGAGGACCGAACCGACCTCCGTTGAAAAGGCGGCGGATGAAATGTGGCTAGCGGAGAAATTCCAATCGAACCCGGAAATAGCTGGTTCTCCCCGAAATAGCTTTAGGGCTAGCGTTGTATTAGATTTCTGGGGGTAAAGCACTGAATAGGCTAGGGGCCGAGAGGTTACTGAACCTTATCAAACTAAGAATACCAGAAAATTGATGTACAGCAGTCAGACTATGTGAGATAAGTCTCATAGTCAAAAGGGAAACAGCCCAGACCCACAGCTAAGGTCCCAAAACAGATTTAAGTGGAAAAGGATGTGGGATTGCCCAGACAACCAGGATGTTGGCTTAGAAGCAGCCACACATTAAAAGAGTGCGTAATAGCTCACTGGTCGAGTGATCCTGCGCCGAAAATTCAACGGGGCTAAAATTTGTACCGAAGCTTGGGCTTGATACTTTGTATCAGGGGTAGGGGAGCGTCATGTACGAGGTGAAGTCGTAGCGGAAGCGGCGGTGGATTGTACATGAGAGAGAATGCCGGAATGAGTAGCGAGAATTATGTGAGAATCATAATGGCCGAAAATCTAAGGTTTCCTGAGGAAGGTTCGTCCGCTCAGGGTAAGCCGGGAGCTAAGGTGAGGCGGAAACGCGTAGCCGATGCACATACGGTAGAGATTCCGTAGCCTCCGAAAAGTAAAGCACAGGGACGCTTCAGAAGTGTTACGCCGGGCGATGGTTGCCCCGGTTGTAAAGGACACAATTGAGTGGAAGGTAATATGGATGGAGACAAGAAAAGCTGTGTGTATCTGGAAGGAGCCCGTACCGCAAACCGACACAGGTAGATAGGAAGAAGATTCTAAGGCCAGCGGGAGAAGGGTTGTTAAGGAACTCGGCAAGTTGACCCCGTAACTTCGGGAGAAGGGGTGCTTACGAAGGTAAGCCGCAGAGAATAGGCCCAAGCGACTGTTTAGCAAAAACACAGCTCTATGCTAAATCGAAAGATGACGTATATGGGGTGACACCTGCCCGGTGCTGGAAGGTTAAGAGGAGATGTGAGAGCATTGAATTGAAGCCCCAGTAAACGGCGGCCGTAACTATAACGGTCCTAAGGTAGCGAAATTCCTTGTCAGGTAAGTTCTGACCCGCACGAATGGTGTAACGATTTGGGCACTGTCTCAACAACCTACCCGGCGAAATTGTAGTACCGGTGAAGATGCCGGTTACCCGCGACTAGACGGAAAGACCCCATGGAGCTTCACTGTAGCTTAATATTGAATTTTGGTATTTCATGTACAGGATAGGTGGGAGACTGGGAAATACAGGCGTCAGCTTGTATGGAGTCACTGTTGGGATACCACTCTTGAGGTGCTGAAATTCTAACCTGCGTCTTTGAATCAAGACGGGGGACATTGTTAGGTGGGCAGTTTGACTGGGGCGGTCGCCTCCAAAAGAGTAACGGAGGCGCTCAAAGGTTCGCTCAGCATGGACGGAAACCATGCCAAAGAGTGCAAACGCAAAAGCGAGCCTAACTGCGAGACTGACGGGTCGAGCAGTAACGAAAGTTGGAGTTAGTGATCCGGCGGTATGTGAGTGGAAATGCCGTCGCTCAACGGATAAAAGCTACCCTGGGGATAACAGGCTGATCTCCCCCAAGAGTCCACATCGACGGGGAGGTTTGGCACCTCGATGTCGGCTCATCGCATCCTGGGGCTGTATTCGGTCCCAAGGGTTTGGCTGTTCGCCAATTAAAGCGGTACGCGAGCTGGGTTCAGAACGTCGTGAGACAGTTCGGTCCCTATCTGTCGTGGGCGTAGGATATTTGAAAGGAGCTGTCCCTAGTACGAGAGGACCGGGATGGACGCACCTCTGGTGAACCAGTTGTCACGCCAGTGGCACGGCTGGGCAGCTAAGTGCGGAACGGATAAACGCTGAAAGCATCTAAGCGTGAAGCCGACCTTAAGATAAGATATCCGTTCTTCGGAATAAGACCCCTTGTAGACTACGAGGTTGATAGGCTTAAAGTGTAAGCATGGTGACATGTTTAGCTTGCAAGTACTAATCGGTCGATTGCTTTTCCTTTTGTGATTGGTCTTTTCAGTTCTCTAAAAATTTCATCAGTGAGTATTTCAATTCTGTTTTTTAAAGCAGCCGGTGTCGATAGCAAGGAGGTTCCACCCGTTCCCATTCCGAACACGGAAGTTAAGCTCCTTTACGCCTAAGATACTTGGTCGGTGACGACCTGGAAAAATCGGTAGATGCCGGCATCTTTTCTTTGAGGCGAATCATTCAAGATTCGCTTCTTTTTATTTGTCATGTTATCGGAAACCATAAAAATGGCTTGCAGGTTTTTCATCTGCAAGCCACTTTTTTATGCTGTTGATTTCAAGATGTTACTGTTTTTTCGGTTCTTGATGGCATTCTGCTAAATTTTCCTTTGGTGTTCCAAGGCTCAGCAGTGTTTTTGCAATGCCATTTCCATAGTGGTTAATGGTTGTAATTGCAACATAAAAAATCTTCTGAATCTGTTCATAGGTCGGAACGGTTGCACCGCAGAACTGTGCCATCTTATAGCGGATTTCTCCGTCCTCAAAGTCCATATCAAAACAGCCAAGGTTGATTTCATAGTTTGCCCGTGTCAGAAATTCAGCAATTGCCGGACGAGCTTTTTCTTCTGCATGCAGCGGAAAAACAGAAATCATGCTGTAACCGTCTTTCCGGATGTCCATATAAATATCGACTCTGTGAATCTGAGAAGAAAGCATCATTCCGCTGCGAATGACACCATTTTCATTGCAAGGGATATAGTTCAATTCCTCTTTTGTGAAAAATTCCTCTACTGCTTTTGTGATTTCCGGTGAATAATTTTTTGCCATGATTGTATTAGCTCCTTTTTAGAAGTAATATGCAGGAAAATCCCGACATTGTATATAATATACCACATTTATGAAAAAATGTCAATCTGTTTCGTGAATATGATGGGGCATTTTTTCTTGCAATTCCGGAAAAATTGAAACGCTTCGCCGCAAAATCCCATGCACATAGGCAATCAATGTTCCATAGTTGGTGAACGGAACGCCAGCTTTCGCCGCCAAATCTTTTCGATATTGAATTGCACGTGGCTGCAACATACATCCGCCGCAGTGAACAATCAGCCGATACGGGGTTAAATCATCCGGAAACGTATTCCCAGAAGTCCATGTGAAATCCAGCGTTTTTCCTGTGTATGCTTGTATCCAGTTCGGCAGCTTGACCGTTCCGATGTCGTTGCACTGTCGGTGATGCGTGCAGCCCTCAGCAATCAAAATGTGGTCATGATTCTGCAAATATTCCAGCGTAGTGGCGGCAGTTACTGCTTTTTGCAGTACATCATGGTAATGTGCATATAAGATAGAAAACGAAGTCAAAGCGATTTCCGGTGGAACAATCTGATTGACCTGTTGAAATGCTTGACTATCTGTCACAACCAATTTCGGCAGCTGTTTTAATAGCGAAAGCGTTCGTTGTAATTGCTGCGGCTGAACAACCAAACAAATGGCTTCTTCATCCAAAATCGAGCGAATCGCCTGCACCTGTGGCAGAATCATCCGCCCTTTTGGTGCGGATTCATCAATCGGTGTCACCAATAAAATGATGTCGTCCTGCTGGACAAAATTTCCCAGCAGGGAACGGCTTGCTTTTGGTGCTTGTTTCTGATAGCAGGCAGCCATTTTTTCTTTGAGTTCCGAAATGTGAAATCCAGTTTTTGCACTAACTGCAATTGCTCTATCTGGCAGCTGTTCCGGCATTTGCAGGTCGCATTGATTGTAGACCTCCAAAAAGGGAATCTGCTGTTGCTGCAAATCCGCTTCCAATTTCGTTTCCAGTTCTGTCTTTCCAATGGTGCTGTTAATGACAATGACAGCCAAATCCGTGCGGTGCAAAATTTCCTTCGTCTTTTGCATCCGCAGAGTGCCCAATGTTCCTTCGTCATCTAGCCCCGGCGTGTCAATGATGACGACAGCCCCCAGCGGGAGCAGTTCCATTGCCTTGCGAACGGGGTCAGTCGTTGTTCCTTGAATTTCTGACACAATCGACATGGTTTGATTGGTAATGGCATTCACTAAGCTGGATTTTCCAGCATTTCTTCTGCCGAAAAAGGCAATGTGAATGCGGTCAGCACTGGGTGTTTGCTGTAAACCTGCTTCCATGAAGCATCCTCCTTATAATAATGAACGTCGCATCAGCATGGCATCTACAACGGTGATTTGTTGGTCATCGTTCCAGTCGGCACGATTGCCCTGTTCTGTGGTGAGCGATTCCAACCGCAGCAAATACCGATTCAATAGAACCAAATCGGAAACCGTGATAGTTCCATCTCCGTCCAAATCGCCCTTTGTGGAATCTGTTGTAGTTTCTGGAACGAGCCAGTTTCCTGTTACAGAAATCATGCAAAGCATACGGATGGTGTCACCAAAATAAACATCTGTGCCATAGTCGGCAAGCGTGTCCCATAATGCCTGTTCCCAAGAAGATGCAGAATCTTCGCAGGCAGCAGCCACCAAGAACGGAGCAGTGAAACAGAGGTCATCATAATCCTGTGTTGGTGTGCCATCCAGTTCATAGCCAGCAACGATATTCTCCGGGTCACCATCGGTTTCCGTCTGAATCCAGCTGTTCAGCTTGTGAATAACGGTCTTTACGGTATCATTTGCGCCCTTTTCGGAAGGGTAGAGCAAATCCATTCCCAATCGCCACGGAGTCCGGCAGCTGTTATAGGCATATGTGCCATCTGTGACATCTTCCAAGAAGTTTTCCGGAGCTGGAACAAATTTCCCCGCTGCATTTTTTACGATGAAATCCGGCAGCAGTCCCGTGGATTGTTCAGCGGTGATGCTTTCTATTACTGCACATGTTCCATCATATAATTTTCCCCAGCGTTCATCGCCAGTAACTGCTTCAAAGATTGGAAAATATTGCAAAATAAAGTCAGAAGAACGGGTTGCGGAATAATAAGAATCGCTCGGGTCACATTCATGCACCCAGTCGCCCAGCTGCAACAGCCAGTCCTCTTGATTCACTTCATAGTCCATAATATCTTGAATCATGGCAAGAGCTGTTTCCCGATAAGGTGTTTCTTCACTAGAGCCCCAACGCTGGTCGGCCAACAGCAGCGAATAGGCAATATCCAAATCGCCATCCGTTGCAGAATCTGCATCTCCGCCCTGCATTGCTCCATCGGTTGCCCCATCAATTAGAGCAGAACCATTGTCGCATTGCTGCCAGGACATCAGATTTTCACCAATATCGCTGAGATGTGCCCGATAATAGCGGTACATTCCATCGAATGTATCTTTTGCCTGTGCATTATAGTCCGCCATGCAAACCGTAATCAGCATACCGTAGCCGTGTGCTTCAGAAACAGTGACTGGAACAGAAACACCATCTCCAGCATAGCGATTTTCTTCATAGGAAACATAATACTGTGGTTTGCCAAAGGAAATATAAGTGTCCTCGGTCACATAAGTTTTCTTCCATTGTTGATAGGTATCCTGTAAGACTTGTTTCCGGTCAGCGTTAGCAGCCTGCACGGAAGTGAGCAGCGGACAGACGGAAAGGGCAAATAATCCTGCCGAAAAAGCAGCGATCCATTTTTTTGCAGTGTTCATGGTGCATCTCCTTGTCTTTGAGGTGCAGTAGAATTAGAAGCGGAAATCTCGTTTTCCAGCAGCCATTTCTGCAATGTGTTCGGCTGCAATTGCCCGTACTTTTTCATTTGGAATATTTAGCAGTTCCTTTTGAATCAGGGCTTTTCCGATGGCACGAGTTTCCGGTTTTGCGTAATCCTCCAAATATTCGTTTAATGTCATGAGGGCGTTCGGGTGGCAGCAGTTTTGAATTTGACCGCTCTTGCAGAGGGACATGAACCGGTCGCCGGTTCTGCCAGCCCGATAGCAGGCGGTGCAAAAGCTGGGAATGTATCCCAATTCCATTAGCCAGCGGACAACTTCATCTAGAGTACGGCGGTCGCTGACATCAAATTGAGCAGAATTTTCGGACTCTGGTTCTGGCGTATCGTATCCGCCAACACTGGTACAGGATGCACCGCTGACTTGAGAAATACCCAGCTGCAACGCCCGTTCCCGAACGGCTTTTCCCTCTCGAGTTGACATAATCATGCCCGTATATGGAACAGCAATTCGGATAATGGTGCAGATTTTTGCAAAAGTTTCATCATCAATGCTGTTATCGAACGCATTCGGGTCAATATCATCTGCGTGCTTGATACGGGGAACACTGATGGTGTGCGGACCTACTCCATAAGTTGCTTCTAAGTGTTCTGCATGCATCAGCAAGCCAGCAAGTTCATAGGGATATGTTTGCAGCCCGAACAGAACGCCCAGCCCGACATCATCAATCCCACCCTGCATGGCTCTGTCCATGGCTTCGGTGTGGTAATCATAATTGTGTTTTGGCCCTGCCGGATGCAGTTTTTCGTATTGCTCCTTGTGGTAGGTTTCTTGGAACAGGATATACGTTCCAATGCCAGCATCATGCAATTTCCGGTAATTTTCCACCGTAGTTGCAGCGATATTCACATTGACCCGGCGAATTGCTCCGTTTTTGTGCTGAATGTGATAAACTGTGTCAATGGATTCCAGAATGTATTCAATGGGGTTGTGCAGGGGGTCTTCTCCAGCCTCCAGAGCCAGCCGTTTGTGTCCCATATCTTGCAACGCAATGACTTCTCGTTTGATTTCTTCTTGTGTCAGCTTTTTTCGGCAGATATGCTTGTTTTTCGCATGATACGGGCAGTAAACACAGCTGTTCACGCAGTAGTTGGAAAGATAGAGCGGAGCAAATAATACGATTCGCTTGCCGTAGTAGTCCAGTTTAATGGCTTCTGCTAATTGGTAGAGTTCTTCCCAGACGGTTTCCGATGGACAGGCAAGCAAAACAGAGGCTTCCCGATGGGTCAACCCTTTTTGTAAGCGGGCTTTGGCTAAGATTTCCTGAATCAGTGGAAGATTGTTTTTGTTTTCCTGTGCATAAGCAAGCGTCTGCATCACTTCTTCGTGGCAGAGAAATTCTGCTGCTTTTGTGGAGTTTGGAAGATACATCGTTCTCTCGTCACCTTTTTTCCATAAAGTGCAGCCAAAAGCGGCTGTCTGATGTTATTATACCATGCAGCAGATGCTTTGTCAATGAATCGAATTCGCAATTGCTAATAAATGGAAATTAAAATTCAAGTTTGCATAAAAAGATATACAACTTTTGTGACGATTCACCTTGACATTTTGTATAAATTATGGTATCCTTATAGTAATATCATTCATATTCGATGTGAAAAACAGAAAGGATGGAAGAAAACATGAAGAAACAGGGAAAGAAAAACCGGATATTTGCCGGAATTGCCGCAGCGGTGATGGCAGTGAGTGCAACCGCAGTTGGAATGCGTTCTTATTCTGCTAATGCAGCAGATTTGGAACTGGACAACTATGCGAAATTGCTGCAATATTCGCTGTATTTCTATGATGCAAATATGTGCGGCGACAAGGTAGGGGGAACTTCTGCATTCTCTTGGAGAGATAATTGCCACACCGGAGATGTCGCACTGGGTGGCTTCCACGATGCCGGCGATGCAATTAAATGCGGACAGACTGCCGGATTTACCGCTTCTACCTTGGGCTGGGCATATTATGAATACAAAGACCAGTTCCAGAAGACCGGAACGACTGCACACTTCAAGGTTATCAGCGATGAATTCAACGAATTCTTTAAGAGATGCACAACGCTGTCTGGCGACACTGTAACATCGTTCATCTATGAAGTTGGCGATGATGGACCTGACCATGCAAAGTGGTTTGCACCGGAAGCAATGTGGGATCACGGCAGCAGTGAAACCTATTCCACGACGGATGGGGCAAGCGATATTGCTGCACAGTATGCCGCTTCTCTGGCACAGAGCTATTTGAACTTCGGTAATGAAGAAGATTTGAAGTATGCGGTTGCCCTGTATAACTTTGCTGATAAATACCGTACGATTACTTATGACCAGAATACATATGCTGGCGGTGCAAAGGATGTACAGGATGATATTTCCTGGGCAGCAGGCTGGCTGTATCTGGCAACTGGCGAAGAACCATATCTGACCGAAAACAGCAAGTATACACAAGTTAAAAACGACTGGACACAGGATTATTGCTATGCAAATTCTCAGTTGGGTGCAGCCATCATCAACGCTGAAATCACTGGAAACTGGAGTTTTGCAACCAACTACATCGGACAGAAAGTCAACGCAAACCAGAATCAGTTCTATGTTATGAACAACTGGGGCAGTGCAAGATATGATGTTTTGATGCAGTTCTGTGCATTGGTGACTTCTAAATATGAACAGTCCGGCGTAGACTATACCGAATGGGCAAAGAAGCAGATGAACTATATTTTAGGTGACAACAATGCAAATGTTTGTCTGGTTGTTGGCTATAATGATGTTTCTGCAACCTCTCCGCACCACCGTGCAGCATCGAACTTGAAAGTAAGCGATGACTGGCATGAATGGAACTCTTGGGATGGAAAGTATTCCTCCAGCAATGGACATGTATTGTATGGTGCATTGGTTGGCGGCCCGACCAGTTCTGACTTTACGACCTATAAAGATGATGCAAGAGATGCCACTTCCAACGAAGTTGCAATTGACTATCAGGTCGGCTTAGTTGCAGCAGCAGCAGGCTTATATGACAAGTATCAGACCGGCAGCGTCGTTGCAAAGATTGGCGACGAAGTAACCGTATATCCGGAAGAAGTAGCAGTTGCAAACGGCGGTGAAGTTACCACTACCACCACAACCGAAACCACAACCACTACCACAGAAACAACGACTACAACGGAAGAAACTACCACCACAACCGAAGAAACCACAACGACATCAGAAGAAACGACTACAACATCGGAAGAAACCACTACAACGCCAGAAGAAACAACTACGACAGCAACCGAAGAAACAACAACCGTAACGGAAGAAACGACAGTTACAGAAGAAACAACAACAGTTTCCGAAGAAACTACAACCGAAGAAACCACCACAACAACTTCCGCAAGCGTTCTGCCGGGTAAAAATGTTGGGGATGTCAACTTGGATGGAAAGGTAGACCTGCTGGATGCAATCTGTTTGAATAAGTATCTGGCACAGCTGATTACCTTGACACCGATTGCAATTGCAAATGCAAACTGCGACCAGAAAGATGGAACAGAAAAAGTAGATGAAGATGATACAACTGTTTTGATGAAGTTTGTTCTGGGTTTCGAAGATGTTAAGGATCTCCCATACGTTGGATAATTTCTTTTCTCATTTTTTCCTCTAAGAGAAACGTGTTCGACAATGATTGTCGGGCACGTTTCTTGCTTTTCAGAGCGGAACATTTACAATTTTTTCTTTACATTTTCCCATTTATCCTGTATAATAAAAAAAGAAGGGATGCTTTTTTGTGAAGGGAGAAAGCTTTATGAAAAAAATTTTGGAAAAAGGAATTTCATGTATATTATCTGTATTGGTATTGTTACAAGGTTGGCTGGTGATACCGAATGGTGCAGCTGCGTTGGAAGAAGATTCGAGTCTGGAAACCACAACTACAGCAATTACGGAAAACTTGGGACAGGTGCAGGAATGGGAGCAGTTTCAGTATCAGGCATCTGAAAATGAAGTCACAATTGTTGGCTATACTGGAATCATTGAGGGCACTTTAGAAATCCCCGCAGAGATTGACGGCTTTCCGGTCACACGTGTGGAAGATGATGCGTTTGTAAAGCAGGATGAATTGACAGAAGTTGTGATTCCAGCCAGTGTGATTGAAATTGGCAGCATAGCGTTTCATGATTGTGCAAACTTACAGGTTTTTACTGTTGCCGAAGAAAATCCAGCGTATTGCGTTAGAAATGGGCTGCTGCTGGATAAGAGCGAAAGCATTCTGATTCGTTGCCCCAGTGGACGCTATGGAGAAGTGACAGATATTCCGGATACGGTTTTTTTAATTTCAGATGCAGCGTTTGCAGATTGTTCTTCCCTGTCCAAAATTGAATTGCCACAGTCAGTCATTTCGATTGGAGCAATGGCGTTTTCTAATTGTACTGCATTGTATGATATCACATTGCCAGAGAATTTGCAGAAAATTGGAGATGGTGCATTTATGAATTGCACCGCTATTCAACGAATGGCACTGCCGGAAAACCTGCAACGAATTGGCATGATGGCATTTTCCAACTGTCAGTCTTTGTCAGAAGTTGTCGTTCCATCAAGGGTGCAGACTTTGTCGGATTCTGTCTTTTCAGATTGTATTGCATTGCAGCGAGTGACCTTATCAGAAGGATTGACCGGTATTTCTGTCGCTACTTTTAGAAATTGTACAGCTTTGCAGGAAATACAGCTGCCAGATACCTTAGAGAGAATCAAAGCCAATGCCTTTCAAAATTGCAGTTCTTTGCAGAGAATTCATGTGCCAGCAGCCATTTCTGAACTTTCTGCAAATACATTTTCTGGATGTATTTCTCTGTCAGAAGTGACAGTTGCGGACGAAAATCCATATTATACGGTAGTCGATGGTGTTTTGATGACAGCTGACCAGGAAACATTGATTTATTATCCGCCGTCTATTTCACAATCAGATTATACCATTCCAGAAACAGTAAAGACCATTGATCGCTATGCATTTCAAGATACCATGCAGCTGCAATTTTTGACCGTTCCAGAAACAGTAGAAACGATAGAGCCATACGCTTGTTATGATGCCAATTCTTTGAAAGAAGTGATGTTGAACGGTGCATCTGTTATTTCAGAGTATGCATTTCAGTCTTGTGACCAGTTGGAAGCAGTTACATTCGGCGATGGCGTGCAGGAAGTTCAGACGGGTGCATTTTTGGATTGTCTTTCCTTGGAAGGTATTATCTTGCCGAAAACAATTATACAAATCGGAGATTATGCATTCGGTTATCAAACAGATTCTGCGGAAACGGGAACGTATTCTATGGTAGAAAACTTTTTTATCTGCTTTTATAAAAGAACAGCTGGTGCAATGTATGCGAATTTGAATGGGTTTGACTCCATTTCGTTGGATAATGTGACTACAACCACTACTACAACTGTTTCTGCGGATATCACCACAACAACTGAAACAGAAACAACAGAAAGTAATCAAACGACAGCAGCCGCAACAACAACGGCAGCTATGGGCAGTCAAACAACAGTACTTGAAACAACAAGCAAATTGGAAACGAGTCAAATAACAACAGCAGCAGAAACAACGACAGCCATTACTACAACAACAGTCGCTGCAACCACAAAACAACCAGAAACCAGTATCATTTCAACAACAACACCGCAACTTGCTACGACAACGACAACGACGACGACTACCCACCAGCATGGCGGAACTGCTACCACTGTAACGACTGGCGTAACCACGCAAACCACAGCAGTTACGAGACAGACAACGGAAGTCACAACAGAACTAAAGGGCGATTTGAATTTAGATGGGCGAGTTTCCATGTCAGATGCCATTCGAATATTGACCTATTATGCAAAAATCGCAGCTGGACAAACGCCATATTTGTATTCTGAAGACCCTATTGCAGAAGAAGCTGCAAAAAATCGGGTGGATATGGATGAAGATGGAACAATTGGTGTGGTAGATGCGGTTGAGATTTTAACGATCTATGCAAAGAGAGCAGCGGGGCAATTAGAATAATAGAATAAAAAAATAGAACAAAAATCTGATTTTTCTAAGAGAGAGTGGATGCATCAACCAGATTTTTTGGTTAGAATCCCAGTAAAATTGCAAAAAATAAATTGACTTTTAATACAAGTTGCTGTATAATAAAAGCAGTTCATCCGTTTTTTATGAGATCAAATGGTACAGAAAGGAAAATCAGAATGAAACAGAAAAAACAGGTTGGAAAACGTTTGCTGGCAGGATTGCTGGGAGCAGTGCTGTTGCAGACAGCAGTCAGCGTTCCGTCCGGATTGCAGGCATCTGCTGCGGACGATGTGGAGTATAATTATGCGAAAGCATTGCAGTATTCCATTTATTTTTATGATGGCAATATGTGCGGAACGCAGGTTACCGAAAATAACCGCTATCAGTGGCGTGGCAACTGTCACACCTATGACGCACAAGTGCCTTTACAGCCAATGGGAACTGATGAAGTTGGCACGAACTTGTCCCAATCATTCATTGACCAGTATCGGGACATTCTTGACCCGGATGGAGATGGCTATGTGGATGTTTCCGGCGGATTCCATGACGCTGGCGACCATGTAAAGTTTGGCATGCCGGAAAACTATGCCGCTTCTACCTTGGGCTGGGGCTATTATGAATTTCGGGATTCCTACAAAAAGACAGGACAGGATGACCACATTGAAACAATTTTGCGGTATTTTAACGATTACCTGATGAAGTGCACGTTCCGGGATGAAAATGGCGAAGTTGTTGCCCATTGTTATCAGGTGGGCGATGGCGATATTGACCACGCTTACTGGAATTCTCCGGAAGTGGATACCATGGCAAGACCTGCCTATTTCCTGACAGGCGACAAGCCGCAAACCGATTATGTTGCTTCAGCAGCTGCTTCGCTGGCAATCAACTATTTGAACTTTAAGGATACTGACCCAGACTATGCAGCAAAGTCTCTGGACTATGCAAAAGCACTGTTCCAGTTCGCAAAGAGCCATGAAAAGCAGCTGAGTGACAATGCAGATGGGCCGAAATCCTATTATGTATCTTCCAAGTGGGAAGATGATTACTGCTGGGCAGCAGCATGGCTGTTTAAAATTACCGGCGATGAAAGCTATTTGCAGGAAATTTACCCGTACTATGATTACTATGCAGCACCGTGCTATGTGTATTGCTGGAATGATATGTGGAACGGCGTGCAGTGTATCTTAGGCGAAATTTCAGAGGACAAGCCTTCCAAGGAAGGCGAGTATGTTTATCCACAGTTTATTGAAAAGTACAAGGAAGCTGCTGGAAAATCGCCATATGAAGAAATGGATTGCTGGGCATCCGTTGCAAAGGCAATCACCACTTATATGACAGGCGGTGTCGGAACGATTACACCGGCAGGCTATTTCTGGCTGAATACTTGGGGCTCTGCCCGATATAATACTGCTGCACAGCTGTGTGCACTGGTTTATGACAAGTACAACAACAATGGCAAGCCGTCCGAATACAGCGAATGGGCAAAAGAACAGATGCAATATCTGATGGGCAACAACCCGATGAATCGGGCTTATATTGTCGGATATAGCGAAAATGCTGCAAAGTATCCGCACCACCGTGCAGCCTCCGGCTTGACCAGAGCAGAAGATACCAGAGAGCAGCGTCATGTTCTGTATGGTGCATTGGTTGGTGGGCCGGATGCCTCTGACAAGCACAATGATATTACCGCAGACTGGATTTATAACGAAGTAACGATTGACTATAACGCAGCGTTTGTTGGTGCAAGTGCTGGATTGTATGCGTATTTTGGCGATGACTCCATGCAGGTAACACCAGATTTCCCGCCGAAGGAAGAAAATGGTGGTGAAGAAGGCGGCGGCAATAATTACTGGGTTGAAGCATTTGCAGTGAATAACCCGTGTGCAGGCGGAGCAGGAACAACAAAGATTTCTATGAAAGTCATGACCGATTCCATTACGCCGAGAACCGATGTTACGGTTCGCTATTTCTTCAATACGAAGGAAATGACCGATCCAAGTTTGGTACAAGCAACAGAATTGTATGACCAGGCGGCAACCGAAGCAGCACCAGCAGATGGCGTAATTTCTGGGCCATTCCAGTATGATGCATCCTATGACCCGAATATCTATTATTTTGAAGTGGCATGGGATGGCTATACTATTGCAAATTCCAACAAGAAATATCAATGCTCTGTTGGCTTATATTATGGCGACCAGTGGGATGCATCCAATGACTGGAGCTATCAGGATTTGCCGGTATTGACCGATTCGGAAATGTTCGGCGATGGCAATGAAGTGAAGAGCGATTATATTTGTGTTTATGCTGGCGGTGAACTGGTTGGCGGTACAGAGCCGAACGGCAGCACACCAAAACCAGCAGAAACAACAACGACCACCACTACAACAGCTACGACTACCACAACCACAACGACTGTAACGAATGCAACAACCACAGAATCTGAAGTTTCTACAACTTCTGCCACAGAAGTTACCACTACAGAATCCAAGCCAGCTACTACAACATCTCTGACAGAAGCAACCACTACAGAATCCGCAACAACCACAACGACGAAAGATGCAGATACAGACATTTATTATGGAGATGTCAATCAAGATGGAGCTGTTGATTTGTTGGATGCAATTTTTATCAATAAGGCGTTAGCAAACATGGTTACATTGTCAGAATCTGCTGAAAAATGTGCAGATTGCTATGATGATGGCGTTCTGGATGAGAGAGATGCAACCATTTTGATGCAATTTGTCATTGGAAAAATCAACGATGTGCCATCTAAAGAATTGTAAGATTTCGCATTTTGCAATTCATCGCAAAAAAGAAGGGAATTATTCAACATGAAATCAGAACATCTGACAGAAGTCAAGCAAATTTTAAAGCAACATCAATTCAAAAAGTTATTTTCCGGTGATACAGAAAATACGTTTATCCAATTTTTCCGGTATTGTTTTGTCGGCGGTTTCGCAACCGTTGTAGACTGGGCGTTGTCCTCGCTGCTGTTTTATCTGGTCTTTTCCGGGTCTGGCTATGCAGCCCTCTGCAATGGCTTGTCATTTGTTGCCGGATTGCTGGTCAACTATTTTCTCAGCACATTCTGGATTTTCAAGCAGTCCAAAATGCAGAATCGCTTTTTAGAGTTCCTCTCTTTTGCGGCGATTGGTGTTGTAGGGTTGCTGCTGACCATCGGCATTACAAAGGGGTTTGCTTGGGCACTGGCAGATGTGACAAGCTTGTATCAGATTTTGAGCAAGGTAGTTTCCACGGCAGTGGCATTCTTCTGGAACTTCTTCGCAAGAAAGTACCTGCTGTATACAAAGAAAGAAGCATAAGAATCTATATTTTTTAAAATTGACGGAAAGAAGGGTGTGAAGCGATATGAAACTGTTGTTTATTGGTGCGACCCATGAAGTCACCGGCAGCTGTACCTATCTGGAGGCGTGTGGAAAACGCATCTTGATTGACTACGGCATGGAGCAGGGAAGAGATGTCTATGAGAACATCCGTGTTCCCTGTGCTCCATCGGAAATTGACTATGTATTCTTGACCCATGCCCACATTGACCACTCTGGCTTGCTGCCGCTGTTGTATGCAGGCGGATTCTGTGGGGAAATTCATGCCACACAGGCAACCGTTTCGCTTTGCCAGATTATGCTGCGAGATAGTGCCCACATTCAGGAATTTGAAGCAGAGTGGCGGAATCGAAAGGCAAAACGCAGCGGTGGCGATATCTATACACCGCTTTACACCATGCAGGAAGCATTAGGGTCGCTGGAACACTTCGTTCCGCATCCTTATGGAGAGAAAATTTCCATTGCAGATGGCATTACAATCCGGTTTTTGGATGCGGGGCATCTGCTCGGTTCGTCCAGTATTGAAATCTGGCTGGAGGAAAACGGCATCAGCAAAAAGTTGCTGTTCTCCGGTGATATTGGGAACTTCCATCAGCCCTTGATTCGTGACCCACAGTATGCCGATACTGCGGATTATGTCATCATGGAATCCACCTATGGCAATCGCCTGCACGAAAAGCCAAAGAATTATATTCAGGATTTCGTGCAAATTCTGCTGGAAACCTTCCAGCGGGGCGGAAGCGTCATTATTCCATCGTTTGCTGTGGGCAGAACGCAGGAATTGCTGTATTTTCTAAAGCAAATCAAAGACCAGAATTTGCTTGGGAAGTATCAGGATGTTCCGATTTATGTGGATAGTCCGCTTGCCATTGAGGCGACAGAAATCTTTCAGCGAAACAAGGAGAGCTGCTTTGATGAAGAAGCCCTTGCTTATGTGCAGCGTGGAGAAAATCCAATCGGGGTATCTGGGTTGCGGACGGCGGTCACCAGTGAAGCTTCTATGGCAATCAATGCAGACACTCGCAGCAAGATTGTCATTTCTGCGAGCGGTATGTGTGAAGCAGGGCGAATCAAGCATCACTTGAAGCACAACCTCTGGAAGCCGGAAAATACGATTTTGTTTGTCGGCTATCAGGCTGTTGGCACATTGGGACGGCGATTGCTGGAGGGTGCAAATTATGTAACATTGTTCGGCGAGTCGGTAAAGGTTGCCGCACAGATTCGACAGTTGCAGGGTATGAGTGGTCATGCTGACCAGAAAGGGCTGGAACTTTGGATTCAGCACGTGCAGCAAGTGAAGAAAGTCTTTGTCATTCACGGAGAAACAACCGCTGCAGATACATTCACCGCATTGCTGAATGAGCAGGGTATTTCTGCCTATGCACCCTATAGCGGAACAGAATTTGATGTGGCAAGTGGGCAGTTCTTGCATGAAGCAGAGCCGGTTTATCTGGAAAAGCCGAAGTCTGTAAAGGCATCTGCAACCTATGACCGCCTGCAAATTGCATTGGATCGTGTCACTGCTTATATTCAGAATGCACGTGGCTATTCCAACAAGGAATTGGCAAAGATGGCAGACCAGCTGACCCAGCTGTGCAACAAGTGGGAACAATAACAGGCTGTAATTGAATTTTGATACACGCAACACCGCATATTTTTGTGCGGTGTTGTTGATTTGATAAGAAAATAGGAGGACAAATACCATGGAACAGACGATGTTAGAAGCAATGATGAGCAGAAAAAGCGTTCGGAGTTATACCGACCAAATGGTATCTGATGCGGATATCGAGAAAGTGTTGAAGGCTGGACAGTATGCTGCAAACGGCAGAGGTCGGATGGCAACGAAGTTTGTTGTTGTCAAGAATCGGGAGATTCGGGATGAACTTTCCAAGATGAATGCTGATATTATGGGTACGACGAGTGACCCATTTTATGGAGCACCAGTTGTCATTTGGGTGTTGGCTGACCGGAATGTGCATACTTATGTAGAAGATGGCAGCCTTGCCATTGGTAATATGCTGTTGGAAGCACACGCATTGGGATTGGGTGCTTGCTGGATTCATCGGGCAAAGGAAATGAGCGAATTGCCGGAGGGCAGAGCATTGCTGAAAAAATGGGGCGTTTCGGATGATGAAATTGGCGTTGGATGCTGCATTTTGGGCTATGCAAAGGGCGAACAGCCAGAAAAGAAGCCAAGAAGAAACGACCAAATTATCGTTGTAGAATAACGCAATTTTTTTCACGCCGTAGGCGAACTGCAGTCGAGCTGGCTCAGCTCGGCGAGGTGGTTTGTTAAGGAGGGCAAGTTGCCCTCCTTAACGAAGGTTTTGATGAAACGCAACGGAAACCTAAGAAAAATCGAAATAGAATCGCAATTGCCTTCATAATCAGAAGGTTGTAATGAGATACAAGGTTTCAGGGGCAATTGCGATTCCATAGGCAAGCTGGGGATGTGCCCCAGCCTTGTCGAACCGTACGCAGGAGGTTTTCCGAAGAGCAAAGCAGATTGTTTTCCCCAGAGCACCCCCATCACATATAGTAAAATCATGAAAAAAACGTAAAAAAATATCGAATCTCTTGACAATCGCCATCAAAAGTAGTATAATAAAATTCCATGATGTGATGTCATGCTTTCAGAAAATAACAGGACTACTGTCTGCCTCAAGGCGGATGGGCTGCTGTATTTTATTGCGATTCTTCGGAATCGGTAAAAACAACAGAAAGAGGTGAAACTACATGAAAAAGGGACTGCACCCGACTTTTGAAAAGACCACCATCACTTGTCACTGCGGCAACGTAATGGAAACCATGTCCACCAAGAAGGACATCAAGGTTGAAATCTGTGCAAAGTGCCACCCGTTCTTTACCGGTAAGCAGAAGCTGGTAGATACTGGCGGACGTGTTGACCGTTTCAAGAAGCGGTTTAATTTGGACAAGTAAGCGAACAGATCTTCTTCCCTGCGAAGAAACAGATGGTACGAAAACGGTATCTCATCTGTACGCAAACAGACCAACGGAGCAGGACGGTAAGGCATATGATTCTTACCGTCCTGTTTGTCTACATAAAACGATTGGAGGCGTTCCATGGGATACCGAACCATTGCACAGGCAGTGACTGCCTCTTTTATCGAAAAAAAATCAGAATTTATTGCAACATTAGTGCCGGTACAGACAGCAGACGCTGCCATTGCCTGTATTGAAGAAGTTCGCAAGGCGAACCGCAAAGCCCGACACAATGTTTATGCTTATATCTTGCGGGAAAACCATATGACCCGTTATTCCGATGACGGCGAGCCGCAGGGAACGGCTGGCGTTCCCGTCCTGAATGTCCTGCAAAAACAGAATCTCACCGATGTCTGTTGTGTGGTCACCCGTTATTTTGGCGGCATTCTGCTGGGCGGCGGCGGTTTGGTACGGGCGTATTCCCACAGTGCTGCACTGGCAGTGGAAGCAGCACAGATTCAGACAAAAATTTCCTGTCATCCAGTGACCTTAAAAATGGCATACTCTCTCTATGGAAAGGTATCCTATCAACTGCCACAGCTGCCCATTTTGCAGCAGAATGCGGATTTCGGCGATACGGTAACCTTGTCGTTGCTTGTACCAGCTGGCTTAACAGCGTCGTTCCAAGCAGATATGATTGAACTGACAAACGGAGAAATTTCCATTCAGGTCGGGGAACAATTGGATGCAGATTTTGCGGAGGTTGCAGACCGGTTGCCGCCGGAACTGCTGTGATTCATAGGAAAACAACCACAAGAACGCCTTGTATGCGGAGAACGATGGAAGGCAGGTGACAGCAGATGGTTTCTGATGTGTTTCTGGAACAGCTGCGGAATGCGTGTCCGCTGGAAGAAATCGCACGCACTTATGTGGATTTGAAACGGCGTGGCAGAACCTACGTCTGCAATTGTCCGTTCCATTCGGAAAAAACACCGTCTTTTACGGTATTTCCCGATACGCAAAGCTTTTATTGTTTCGGCTGTGGGGCTGGCGGTGATGTCATCACCTTTATTCAGCAGATTGAAAATCTGGATTTTATGGATGCGGTGAAACTGCTGGCACAAAACAGTGGTATGACCGTTCCCGAACAGGGGGCAGATGAAAAACAATCCCGTATGCGAAAGCGGATTCTCGCTGTGAATCGAGCCGCTGCCAATTTCTATTATCGAATGCTGACTGGCAGCGATAAACGAGGGCTGCAATATTTCATCCAGCGACATCTAACCACGACCACCATTAAAAAGTACGGGCTGGGCTTTGCTCCGGAAACTTGGGATGCCTTGAGCCGGTATCTGCTACAGCAGGGATTTACGGAAGAGGAACTGTTGCTGGCAGATGTTTCCCGTCGCTCCCGAAGAGGAACGCTCATTGATACGTTCCGAAACCGTGTGATATTTCCCATTGTTGATTTGCGGGGAAATGTCATTGGATTCGGTGGACGGGTGTTGGATGACAGCCAACCAAAATATTTGAATACTGCACAAACGCCGGTATTTGACAAGGGGAAAAACTTGTTTTCCCTGCAATTTGCCAAAAATTCTGTAACCACCACGCTGATTTTGGCGGAAGGGTATATGGATGTCATCGCCGTTCATCAGGCAGGGTTTGAAAATGTTGTGGCGACGCTGGGAACTGCCATTACACCCGACCAGGCAAGAAAAATTTCCCAGTATGCAAAAACAGTGATTATTGCCTATGATAGCGATGCAGCCGGGCAGGCAGCAACGCAAAAGGCAATGCGGCATTTTAGTGAAGTGGGGATTGAAACCAAAATCTTACGGATGCAGGGTGCAAAAGACCCCGATGAATATATTCGGAAATTTGGGGCAGAACGATTTCGGATGCTCTTAGAGGGTTCAGAGGATGCTATCAATTTCCAACTAGACCGCTGTGAAATGGGGCTGGATTTACAGACGGAAAACGGCAGGGCAACGCTGTTGCGGCGTGCCACAGAAGTTCTGATTCAGATTCCAGACCCTGTGACAAGAGAAGTTTACCTGATGCGAACTGCAGAAAAATGTCATATATCGGCAGATGTTTTGCGTGTGAGCGTCAATCGAAAGCAGAAAAATCGGCAGCAGATGCAGAAGAAAAAAGAATTCAGCAATCTGGTTGCACATACGGTGACAGCACAGCAAACCGCAGCAGATGCCAGCGGAATGGCAGGCAGTTCCCGAACGGTGCGAGCACAGGAACGATTGCTCTGTTATTTCCTGTCACAGCCGGAGCAGATTTCCAAACTGGCAGACCATTTGCAGCCGGAACAGTTTACCGTTCCATTTTATCAGAAGCTGTTTCAACTGTTGCTGGAGCACCAGCAACAGGAATCAGATGGCTGGATTTCCGCTCTGGGAATGCAGTTGACACCGCAGGAAATGGGAACGGTGAGCCGTCTGCTCAATTTAAAACAGACTTGTCCAATCAGTCCGCAGGAAGTGCAGGATTGTATCCAGCTGCTGCAAACCCATTTGGTGCAGGCGTTGGATTCAGATGCAGCCCTTTTGGAACTGGTTGCACAGAAAAAGAAGAAGAATCAAGCATGGCAATGATGCGGCATTGTCCGCCTTGGAAAGGAACGAGGAATCATGGAAGGAAAAACGACCATTGAAAAACTGATGGAACGGGGAAAGGCAACCGGAGAACTGACCACAAAGGAAATCAGTGATGCACTGGAAGAACTGGATTTCGATGTCGATCAGCTGAACTCTTTTTATGACACCTGTGACCGTTTAAACATCAAGATTATTGACGATACTGCACCAGAAATTTCCGGAAAAGGCGGAGATGCGGATTTGGTGGACGATTTAGAAATGGCACTTTCCACCGAAGGCATTGCGATTGATGACCCAGTAAAGGTTTATCTAAAGGAAATCGGACGTGTGCCGCTGTTGTCCTCGGATGAGGAAACGGAACTTGCCAAGCGGATGGCGGAAGGCGATACCAAGGCAAAAAATCGCTTGTCAGAAGCAAACTTGCGTCTGGTTGTCAGCATTGCAAAGAAGTATGTCGGCAGAGGCATGCAGTTCCTGGATTTGATTCAGGAAGGCAATTTGGGCTTGCTGAAGGCTGTTGAAAAGTTTGACTATACCAAGGGCTTTAAGTTCTCCACCTATGCAACCTGGTGGATTCGGCAGGCAATTACTCGTGCAATCGCCGACCAGGCAAGAACCATCCGGATTCCGGTGCACATGGTAGAAACGATTTCCAAGGTCAAGAAAGTTTCCAGCCAGCTGCTGCATGAAACCGGTCACGACCCATCTGCGGAAGAGATTGCAGAAAAGTTGAACATGCCAGCGGAACGGGTACGGGAAATCATGCGGATTGCACAAGACCCGGTTTCTCTGGAAACACCAATCGGCGAAGAAGAAGATAGCCATCTGGGCGACTTTATTCCGGACGATGATGCACCAGCTCCGGCAGATGCAGCTTCTCTGATGCTGTTGAAAGAACAGTTGAATGATGTGTTATCGACTTTGACTGATCGGGAAGCAAAGGTATTGAAGTTGCGGTTCGGTCTGGAAGATGGACGTTCTCGGACACTGGAAGAAGTGGGCAAGGAATTCGATGTCACCAGAGAACGGATTCGGCAGATTGAAGCAAAGGCATTGCGGAAGCTGCGGCATCCGAGCAGAAGCAAAAAGGTAAAAGATTTTCTGGATTGAGGCAGTCCGTTACATAGACGAGATGAAATCACCAGATGAGAGAGTCAGTCCTGCGAGAGCAGGGCTGATTTTTTTATGTGGAAAAACAGATAAAATGTTGAAATGTTGATAGTGCAATATGATTTTTCTGCAAAATTCACAAAAAATTTTGATAGAGTTGTTTTTTTGTATGCTAAAATTTAATATATGCAGGAGAAGTCGTTTCTGCTGTTGCTATATTTCCATTATTTTGTTGCGATATGCACGATAATGATAACAACAAAGCAAAGCTAATCAAAAAAGGAGAATATTAAAATGAAAACTTGCCCAAATTGTGGAGAAATGAACGGTGAAGCAAACGATCAGTGCTACAAATGTGGTGCGGATTTGTCAGAAAGATATTGTACATATTGTGATAAGGTTTACTCATCCAAAACGCATACTTGCCCAGTCTGTGGAAGTCCAACGGTTGTTTATGACGCTTTTACAATGAAGAAGCAGACTTATAACAATAGCAGTGATTACGTTGATACATGGATGTATGTGCTTGCGGTTTTAATTCCGATTGTGGGACTGATTCTTGGATGTATCCAAATTGGAAAAAATAATAGTACAGGCGGAAGAAATCTGATTATAGTGTCCATTGTATCAAGTGTTGTGTGCACAATTATATGGTATATAGCAGTATATGGTAGTCTGTAATTAGAACGATAAAAGGAAGAAGTTAAGGCGAAGAGAATTGAAAATTATCCTTTTCGGCACAATTCCTGTTGTTTTGCTGCTGCCTGCAATAAAAGCAGCGTTGCCCCCACCAAAAACAACGATGCAATGGGTGTTGTATGGCTATACTGCACCGCCGGAGCAGAAACGGAACAGATTTCCGGTGAAACAACGGCATTTGGGAACACCTGACAGCCAATCCAACAGAATCCGGCTGCCAATCCTCCAGCCAACACCCGCAAGGACAGCATCCAGCACAGGGAAAGCCGTCCGCCCGTGATGGTGAAAATCTGTAAATGTACGCAAATACCGCCGAAAGCGAGCAGAGCTGCAAAAAGTGCCAGTAATAATGGCGTATTTGGAACAAGCTGCGTCAGAGCAGTAATTTCCAGACTAGCAGACAGCAAGCCCTCGGCGGTATTTTTTGGGAATCCCCATTGCAGCGGAATGGTGAGCAGGTCATATAGTCCGGAAGCCTGTGCAACGGTCATCAGACAGCGGAAAAATAAAATCATCGCACACATTTGCAGCAAAGCTGTACCAGATTGCGTGACAGTTTCCACGAGCGTTTTCGCCTGTAGGCGTTGGAGGGAAACGGTTGGCAAGTTGGGCAGCTTTAAAAATCGGCAGGCAATTATAAATAGACTGAAATTTGCAAGCAAAATTGACCCGAACAGCAGCCAACAGCCAGACGTTCCAGCCTGAGCGGAGAGCGTTCCGAAGAGAAAAGCAGGGCCGCTGCCAAAGCAAATACCGGAGAGAATGGCTGCTTGTTTGGGGCGAAGTGTTCCGTTTTGCAGTTCGTTGTCCAGTAATTTTGCACCGATGGGATAGCCGCCAATCTGACTGAGCAGAAAAATTGCAAGGCATACATCCGGAATCCGCAACACATTCTGCGTGAAGCGGTGCAGCGGCTTCAGTAGTAATGTGTGGGCATTTGTGCGAATGAGCAGCTGTGCCAAAATCATCATCGCATAGAGCGAGGGCAGAATCACTTGCAGACAGAGAAAAACACCCTCTGCAAGTGCTGTATGAATGGGAGCAGCATAGACCAGACAGCCAACAGTCAATAATAATAGAAGGATGCAAGTGCCAACGGTCAAAAAAATCCCTCTTTTCTGTAAAATAGAGTGGGGCTTGATGATGCAGGTTCTATGTTATCATAGCGATTTTTCGTGAAAAATATGCCAAATGGTTCGAGTACTTTTTTCTTTCCGCATCGCATATAGTGCAATGAGGTGATGGCGGTTGTTGGAACGCTGGACAGAATGGGGGCGGAAATGGTTTCATTTACAGCCCATGTTGTATGTTGCTGGCAATCAGGAACTTCGGATTGAGAATTGCCGGCACATTTTAGAATATAATGATATTCGGATTGTCATTCAGACGCAGGATTTACAAATTTCCGTCTGGGGCAAGTCGTTGCAAGTGGATACTTACGCAACCGATGGCGTTTTGATTCACGGAACGCTGCAAAGCATTGAACTGGAACAGAGGGGAGGACGCTGCAAATGAAACGCCAAGCCGCAGAAAAACGGGGACTGTGGGGGCAGGTGTTCGGCGTTGTCCGAATTGCTGCACAGGGGAAAAAGGGAACGGCATTTTTCGATGCTCTGCGTGCACAGCATATTCGCTGTTTTGGGCAGCAGATAGAAAAAGATACCGTACAAGGCGTGATATATGCCAAGGACTGTAAGAAAATGCGGAAACTGGCGGAACAATATGGAATGGTTGTGACAGAAACACCCTGCAAAACGCTGCAATTTTTCCTCTGGCGGCATCGGCTGCGGTTTGGAATCCCCATTGGAATGATACTGGCAAGCTGTTTTCTGATTTATTGCTGCAATGTGGTAATGCTGATTGAAGTGCAGGGAAATACGACCATTTCCGATGAAAAGATTTGTGCAGTGCTGGAGGAATGCGGCGTAAAAAGAGGTTCGTTTATGGGAACAGTGCCATTTCGCTGCTGTGAACATCAGCTGCGAGCGGCAATTCCGGAACTGTGTCGAGTTGCTATGCGGCATACCGGAAATCGGTTGGTGGTGGAAGTGACAGAAACGCCGGAAGAAGTTGCACCGCTAGAAAAGCGAGTACCCTGTAATATCGTGTCTGCGTATGATGCAGAAATCACAGGTGTTACGGTGCGGAGCGGACAACTTCTTTGTGCAGTAAAAGAACCTGTGCAAAAGGGAACATTGCTGGTCAGTGGCGTGCAAATAGATGAAGAGGGAAACATTCGCTTCCGCCATGCCATGGCGGATATTGAGGGCATTTATCAGATAGAGGAAACCTTTTCCTGTGCGTATGAACAGACGATTCGTACTAGTTCCGGACGAGAGCAGACAAAGACGAGTCTGGATTTTTTCACGTTGGAGTTGCCGCTTTCCAAATCGCAAAAGCCTTATGCTTACGGGCAGACGATGACGGAACGAACGCCGTTGACGATTTTTGGAAAGTCATTGCCGATTGCAATTTGTCAGGAAACCAATCGAGAATATACAGAAACGGTCTTGCAATTTACACCAGAAGAAGCAAAACAGGACTTGGAACAGCAGATTCAGCGATACGAGCGAAATTTTTTGACGGATGTAGAGATTTTAGAGAAACAGGTGACGGATACAAAAAAAGAAACGGCACTATGCAGCACCGTTTCTTATACGCTCAAGGGAGAAATTGGTATTTCTAAAGAAATTTTTGCAAAGGCGGAACATTAAAGCATGAACCAATTAAAATTGTTAAACATCCTGTTTCAGCAAGAACCGATTCAAGGAAATCAAGTCGGTTAAATCGACTGTGTTGTTTTCGTTCCAGTCTGCATTCTCTGTGACAAGAATCGTTTTCGGGTCTAACAGATACCGCCGAATCAGCATGGAGTCTAAAATATTGGTCATTTCATCTCCGTTTGCATCGCCCTTGATGGGGGATTCTGTCGGGGTTGTAGGGTCTGTTGGATTGGTAGAACCGCCATAATAGTCGCCCAGAGAAATGCCATTTGCACCTAAAGCAGTCTGATGGTCTAAGCTGATGAATTTTCCGCTATCTGTCTGCCAGAGAGCAGGCTCTACAAGAGCATACTTATCTTCATCCCATTTTCCAAAGTTGTCATAGACTAGTCCGCCGGTATCGCCAGAGTTTTCATTGAAGCACCAGAATGTGTGGTGAATATGGTTTTCAATCATCAAATCCCGCAGTGCCAGCATCCATTTTTGATTAGAACCGTCTGGGTCATGTTGGGAGTCAATAAATCCGCCCCATTCGCCCATCAACAGCGGTGCAACCTTTTCATCTAACAGATAGAACCAGTTGTCATACCAGCAGTCTTTGAGCAGGGTTTCTTTTGTGAAGCCCTCATAGAACCATTTCTGCTGATAAACCAATGGACCATAGTCGTGCGGAGAATAAACCAATTGGCTTTGATATTCGCCCAAGTCAATCGGATTTTCCTTTGCTCCTCGGAAATTTCCGCCCCACCAAGTGCCATAATAATATTCAGTGTTGGTTGTCCAGTCGATAGCCGGAGCTGTCCAGTCGTATCCCTCTTTTGGATAGACTTCGACCCCTTCTACCATAACCAGCAAGTTCGGATTTTCTTTCAGAACGTGTGCGGCAGCCTGTTCCGCTGCATATTTCCAGTTATTCGGGTCGGTGGTGTCGTCCCACTTTGCCATTTTGTCAGGGACATCTGCTTTTCCGTGCGGTTCATTTTTCAGGTCGATGGCTAAAATCGTATCATCATCTTTGTAATAGTCTGCGAACCAAGACAGTGCCTCGAACCAGTCCTCCGTGCTGAATTTATCGGTATACCAGAGGTTGACTTGATGCCCAGCAGAGGCAGTTTCTGCACTGTGAATATCAATCATAATTTTAATACCCAGCTCTCGACACCAAGCAATTGCTTGATTCCAGATATCGAAGCTGTATTTTACCGTTCCGCCGACAACACCCTCTTTGGTCAGTTCCGGGTTTGTCCATTCGTTGACTTTTGGCGTTGCTGGGTCAGGGTCGCCGTTTTTCCATTGCAGCAGCAGTTCCGTAGAAACCGGAATCCGCAGCAGGTTAAAGCCATGGTCGGCGATTTGCGTCAACATATCATGCATATTTTGCGACCACACGCCATCAAATACCTGACTGCCAACATTATAGCCGAACCAGTTGCAGCCCGTCAGCCAGACCGGATTCCCGTTTCGGTCAACGATTTCCGCATTGTCATTGACGTGCAGCCAGTCATCGTGCCAAGCATCTGGCTCTGCGGCGGCAGATACCGCCGGAGCGATGGCAGAACCTGTTCCCAGCAGCAGGGCGGAAACCGTAAAGATGGCACATAATTTTTGTAGAAATGTCCGTTTTTTCATGAGAAAACCCCCTTCATTTTTTGTGAAATCCACTAATTTTATCTTATCATGTTTTCTTTTTTCTGTCAAGAATTTTTTGTGCTGGACATCATTCTGTCATGATAAATAAGAATTATTATCAAATGAAAATAATTCTTGATAACGCTTGCAAAATTGCCGGAGATGGTTTATAATAGAATCAGAAACCATTCATTTTTATCTGGTCGATTTTGGAGGTATGGAACAATGACAGTATATGATTCGATTCCTGTAACCGTTACGGGCGGAACGCTCTCAGATGCAGAGATTGCCGCATATGTGAAGCACAGCAAGAAAACCTATCCGAACCGGAAGATTGAACAGCTTTCCATTCAGGTGGACGGAGATTTTGTAGACCTGCGATGTCAGTTTGCACCGGAGAATTTTGAACGGATTCGCCGGATTACAGGTTATCTGGTGGGAACACTCGACCGGTTCAACGATGCGAAGCGGGCAGAAGTGCAAGACAGAGTGAAGCATTTATAAGCAGAAAAAGACCCAATTTCATGTAAAAATACCGCTGAAAATTTCCTGTGATAGAATGCCATTGTGGTGAGATACTACTATTGCGACGAAAACGCCGCACACAAACCGGCAGAAACCCTGCTGGAACAACATTCTAAAATGAGAAAGGTGTTTTTAATATGAAGGGCGAATTCACACAGAAGGGCAAAGAAGCAATGGAACGGTTTAAGGTTGAATCTGCCAACGAAGTTGGCGTAAACCTGAAGCAGGGCTATAACGGCGACCTGACTGCAAGACAGGCTGGTTCGATTGGCGGTATGATGGTCAAGAAGATGATCGACGCTTACAAGATGCAGTAACCGAACGATTCTTTTCATTGCCCCCACGATTTGCACAGCATTGTCCTTTCTTTTCTGTAGTGTCTGACCGACCATGCGAACAAGCAGACTCTGTTCCATGACAGCAAAAAAGAAATGCTTTGCAAAACAGCAACAAAAAGCCCCATCTGGTGCGAACAGTGCCGGATGGGGTTGCTGTTTGTATGATGAAAAGAGTGTAAAAATAAAAGCAGTGTCACTTCAGAATGTTCCGAAATGACACTGCTTTTTCCAAAATAAATTTGGCGCAGAAAGAGGGATTTGAACCCTCGCGCCGGTTTCCCGACCTACTCCCTTAGCAGGGGAGCCCCTTCACCACTTGGGTATTTCTGCAAGTTGTGAATGATAAAAATATTGGCGGAGAGGGTGGGATTCGAACCCACGGTTCCTTGCGGAATCACTGGTTTTCAAGACCAGCTCCTTAAACCACTCGGACACCTCTCCTGATGTCAGATGGCTTGCTCGTTCCTATCAGAATCAGCTTTATTATTATAGCATAGGCACACCTATTTGTCAACTGTTTTTTTACTTTTTTAAGAAACGAAAGAAAAAACAGAAAAAAGTAAAAATAAAAAAGAATTTTGCAGAAATCATAAAACAACAAGCCGGAAACTGCTTGTTTTGCAATTTCCGGCTTGCCGTTTTAATAGGAGGTTGTTTATCAAATATTAGTCGTCGCCCTGTAAAGCATCGTAACCTGTTTCGCCCGTACGAACCTTTACAACTTCTTCGACGTCGTAAACGAAAATCTTACCATCACCAATCTGACCCGTGTACAGAACCTTCTTGCAGACATCTACAATCGTTTCTACCGGAATGCTGGTGACAACAATTTCAATCTTAACCTTCGGCAGGAGCTTCGGCCCATCGACCCGAACACCACGATAATACTGCGAGTTGCCCTTTTGTGTACCGTAGCCCTGTACCTGTGTAACAGTCATACCGTTGACACCAATCTTGTTCAAAGCGGATTGCAGAACTGCCAGCTTTTCCTGCTTGCAGATGACAACAATCTTGGACATCTTTGCAGTGCCAGTGGATGGCTTTACAATCAGCTGCGGTTCTGGCAGGTCAACCCCTGCAACCGATGCATTTTCTGTATCCATGGAAACGGTTGCAGCAGACGGCATAAAGTCTGCATAAGCGGAAGGCAGGTTGTGTTCGGTTGCATCCAAACCAATGACTTCTTCTTCTGCAGAAGCACGCAAGCCAATGGTGTGCTTGATAATCAGGAATGTAATGGTAATCAGAACAGCTGTCCATGCAGCGATGCAGAGCAGACCCAACAGCTGAGAGCCGAGCAGGCTGAAACCGCCGCCGTAGAACAGACCTGTACAGCTGGAAAGCGGTGCATCCGGTGTTGCGAACAGACCAACTGCAATGATGCCCCACAGACCGTTGAAGAAGTGAACTGCAACAGCACCAACCGGGTCATCAATGTGTAATACATGGTCTAAGAGCCATACGCCGAAGCAAACCAGCAGACCGGAAACAATGCCAACGATGATTGCACCAGTAGCATCCATGACATCACAGCCAGCGGTGATACCAACCAGACCAGCCAGAGAAGCGTTCAAGCACATGGAAACATCTGGCTTACCATATTTCAGCCAAGTGAAGACCATGCAAACGAAAGTCGCAATTGCCGGAGCAATGGTTGTGGTTACGAAAATCGAACCCAGCTGTTCAACAGAGGTTGCAGCAGCACCATTGAATCCATACCAGCCAAACCAAAGAATGAAGCAGCCCAAAGCACCGATCGTCAGGGAGTGACCCGGAATGGCATTGACTTTGACGTTTCCGTTTTCATCTTTGGTGAATTTACCAATACGAGGGCCGAGGATGGATGCACCAATCAGGGCACACAGACCGCCGACAAAGTGAATCACACCAGAACCAGCGAAATCATGGAATGGAGTATCCAGTGTGGATAGCCAGCCGCCGCCCCATACCCAGTGGGCTTCTACCGGATAAATCACTGCAGAAATGACTGCGGAATAAATACAATAGGAAATGAATTTGGTTCGTTCTGCCATCGCACCGGAAACAATCGTTGCTGCCGTTGCACAGAAAACCAAGTTAAATACAAAACCAGACCAATTGAAGTTTGCATAATCGGAGAAAATATCGAAGCCCGGCTTGCCAATCAGACCAAGCCAGTCTTCGCCCAGCAGCAAACTAAATCCGATTAAAATGAAAACAACTGTACCAATACAGAAGTCCATTAAGTTTTTCATGATAATGTTGCCGGCATTCTTTGCTCTGGTAAAACCGGTTTCTACCATTGCAAATCCGCACTGCATAAAGAATACCAGTGCTGCACCGACCAAGAACCATACGCCAAATACCTGACCGCCAACGAGGTCTAACAATTTTGTTTCGTCCATTCTGATACATCCTTCCGTGTTGTAAATTTGTTTCGGAGAAGCGAGCTCCTTCTTCCACCGGAACACAAGATGATGTGAGAAACAAAAAAGGTGCTGAATCGGCTCTTGTTCCGATTCAGCACCTTTGCTGCTTATGCTATTATGATAGCACAGAAATGGTCATTTGTCAACCGGAAATCTGATACAAATTTCCGGCTGCTTTTTCTTGAAATTTTGTCGATTTTATGCAAACCTCACGGGGCATTCACATTGCCAACACAAGATTTATTGCTTTTTGCCAAAGGTTTCCGTCAGCATCACTGCGGTTTTTGCCAAATAGTCAATTTCCGCCTGCTCCAGCTTTCCGGCATCGCAAGCAGCTGCTACGGTTGGGTCGAGCGGAATCCGTTCCAGAACCGGAACAGCGTGGCTATCTACATGGTCATCTGAGCCAAACAGCGGAATTTCTTTTCCGCAGTCTGGACATCGCAGGAACCGCATATTTTCCACCATACCCAAAACCGGAACTTGCATCATCTGTGCCATGTTCATTGCCTTGTCCACAATCATGGAAACCAAAGACTGCGGTGTGGATACGATTAGAATGCCGTTGATGGGCAGGGACTGAAAGACAGTCAGCGGAACGTCACCCGTCCCCGGAGGCATATCGACAAATAAAAAGTCCACATCGCCCCACTGGACATCTTCCCAGAACTGCTTGACAACGCCAGAAATGACTGGACCTCTCCAGAGTACCGGGTCAGTTGCGTTCGGCAGCAGCATATTCATAGACATAATCTTAACGCCACTTTCGGTGACGTGCGGCAGCAGAGAATTATTGACTGCTTCTGCCGGCTTGTTGATGCCGAAGATTTTCGGAATGGATGGGCCAGTGATATCCGCATCCAAAATAGCTGCATGATAGCCCAGCCGCTGGGTCTGAATGGCGAGCAGGCTGGTAACCAGAGATTTTCCGACCCCGCCTTTTCCGCCAACAACCGCAATGACATTTTTGACACCGCTGGTGTGTTCTTTCACTCTCTTTTCGTGTTCCAGATCCTGTGTGCTGCAATTGCCATTGCTGCCGCAGGAATCGCACTGATGATTGCATGCTTCTCCCATGTTGCAATCCTCCTTTTTGTTTGTTGGGGCTGCTGTTGGAATCTCCAAACAGCGAGCCGATTATAGCAATGGAGCGAGTAGCCCCAATACATAACTATTGCATTTCTGATACCACTTTCGGTTTTTGCAGTCCTCTAATGTGATGGGCTGTGATTTCCGTTGTGTTTTCAGGAAATCTGCCAGCATGGTTTGAATCACATTGCAGTGGTAAATCAGCGTTGCACATTCAAAGTGCAGGTATAAGCTGCGGTAATCCAAGTTGATTGTGCCTAAAACCGCCAGTTCATCATCTACCACAAAACATTTTGCATGGATGAAACCGGGGGTATATTCAAAGATTTTGACACCGGATTCCAGCAACTCTTGATAAGCATTCCACGCCAGCTGGTAAACATACCATTTATCCGGAATATGGGGCGTGATAATCCGGACATCAACGCCTTTTTCTGCTGCGAGTTTCAAGGCAGTCAATAAGTCGTGGTCAGGAATCAGATACGGTGTTTCAATGTAGACATACCGTTTTGCGTTGGAGATCAAATCCAGATAGACCATAACGCCCTTTACATCGTCCTGCACGGGGCTGTCCCCGTAAGGCTGAATGAATCCGCCATTGGTCTGCTTTGGCAGGTAAGTTGGGCGGTATTGGTCGTAGGCTTCTTTTTTGTTGGGGTTGTTCATGTTCCAGAGTTGCAGGAACATCATGGTATAACTCCAGACGGCTGCCCCTTCCAGCATGATGGCGGTATCTTTCCAATGCCCAAACCGCACTTTTTCGTTGATGTATTCGTCTGCCAAATTCGTGCCGCCATTGAACGCAATGTTTCCATCAATGACCAGAATTTTGCGGTGGTCACGGTTGTTCTGGGCGGAAGAAAGCAGCGGACGAAACGGGTTGAAGCATCGGCATTGAATGTGGTGTTGCTTGGCAATTTTCAGGAAATCGCCTGTTGAAAAGAATTTTGTGCCGAATCCGTCATACATCAGGCGAACTTCTACGCCTGCTCGTGCCCGTTCGATGAGAATTTCCAGAAATTCATCCCACATTTTTCCTGGTGCAATGATGAAATATTCAATAAAGATAAAGCGTTTTGCTTCTCGCAGGCGGTTTTTCATCTCTGCAAATTGTTCTTCGCCCAGTGGGAAATAGGTGACATTGGTCTGTTCATAGACCGGAAAACCTGTATGCTGCAAGTAGGTGGATAAGTTGTAAACCTGCTGGCTGTCATTGAATAGGTGTCGGGCAGCGTCCGGCTCTTGTGTGAGCAGGGGTTTGGTCTGTTCCATCTGTTGTTTGTAGTTGTGGAAGAAAATACGGGTATCTCTTCGGGTTTTCAGAAACAGATAGGACAATCCGCCGAAAATTGGCAAGACCGCAATGACCACCAGCCATGCATTTTTATAGGTTGGATTTTTTCGGGAATTGGTGATATAGATGATAAGCAGCCCGTTCAGCAGCAGCAATGCACCATAAACCCATGCATAATTCCGGTTCAGAAACAAGACAGAAAGTACCAGAAAGGCAATCTGCACCAGCATCAGCAAAATGTAGAGCATATTTTGATTGAACAGATGTTTCCATATTTTTTTCATAGAAAAGCCCTCCTTGCCTCTGGCAGTCTGTAAAAATTGAACACTTCTATTATAACACAATGCAGGCAGAAATGCAAGCCGGTCATTTTACGCATTTCGTAAATTTTTCCCAAAAGTGCTTGACTTTTTTTCTGGTATCCGGTATAATGAAATTGTATGGACAAACATATTTTTTGTTCGTTTTGACGAAAAAGGGAGGAGCTTTTTATGAAAATGTGGAAACGCTGGAAAGCGGTTTTGCTGGCTGGTATGATGGCTTGCACCGCTGTTGCAGCTTCTGTTCCGGCAATCGGAACACTGAACGCACAGGCGGAAGAGGATACGAACAACGATGACTGGCTGCACGCAGTCGGCAGCCGGCTCTATGATAAGGACGGCAATGAAGTCTGGCTGACGGGTGCAAACTGGTTCGGTATGAACTGCACCGAAAACAGCCCGCACGGCTTATATGCAGCAGACATCAATGTCTTTGTAGAAAATATTGCAAACCACGGCATTAACATTGTAAGAATGCCGATTTCTACGGAACTGCTCTGTTCTTGGATGAATGGCGAACCGCTGGAAGTAAAGAGCATGAACTGCTACGCCAATCCGGAACTCTCCAAAAACGGAGATGGCAAAGACCCGGCAAAAAACAGTATGGAAATCTTCGACATTATTATGCAGAAGATGAAGAAATACGGCATTAAGGTCATGGTGGATGTACACAGTCCGGCAGCCCATAACTCTGGTCATAACTATAATCTGTGGTATTATGATGCTTCGGCGGCTGATGCAGATAACATGGCAGTAGGTGCATATTCCGGCGAACAGATTACATGGGATATGTGGAAAGATTCCATCACCTGGTTGGCAGATAAGTATAAGAATGATGATACCTTGATTGGCTATGACCTGAAGAACGAACCGCACGGAAAGCGTGGCTATAATGGTACAACTTGCCCGACAGACATTGCAAAGTGGGATGATTCCACCGATTTGAACAACTGGGCATACTCTGCAACGGAATGTGCAAATTCCATCTTGGATGTCAACCCAAATGCTCTGATTTTTGTAGAGGGTGTAGAACAGTATCCAAAGACGGAAAAGGGCTATACCTATGATACCGCTGACATCTGGCAAGCTCCGGCAGATGTTTCCCCGTGGTATGGTGCATGGTGGGGCGGCAATCTGCGTGGCGTTCGGGATTACCCGATTCAGCCGGATTCCGGTACAAGCCAGATTGTCTATTCTCCGCATGACTATGGTCCGTCTGTTTATAACCAGACTTGGTTTGATAAGGATTTCACGGAACAGACTTTGTTGGATGACTATTGGTATGATACTTGGGCATATATCAACGCTGAAAACATTGCACCGCTGCTGATTGGCGAATGGGGCGGTCATATGGATGGCGGAAAGAATGAAAAATGGATGACGCTGCTGCGGGATTACATGATCAACCACCACATCAACCATACATTCTGGGGCTTGAATCCGAACTCCGGCGATACAGGCGGATTGCTGAGCTATGACTTTATGACATGGGATGCAGAAAAGTATGATATGTTTAAAGAATCTCTGTGGCAGACACAGGAAACCGGAAAGTTTATCGGTTTAGACCATCAGAAAGCACTTGGCACGGATGGTTCTGGTATTTCCGTATCAGAATTCTACAAGTCCTATGCATCGACCGAGGGCAGCAACTTGGATGGCGGAACGATTGTAGACGGCAACACTACCAAACCGACTACCGAACCAACAAAGCCATCTACGACCACAACGACAACCACTACTACAACGGCTGCAACTACAACAGAAGCACCGATTACGGAAGTGATTGGCGATATTGACGGCGACAAGAAATTGACGGTTTCGGATGCCGTTTTGCTGAATCGGTATTTGCTCCGGAAAATGGACGGAAAAGATGCAGCATATACCTTTGAACGAGGCGACCTGAACAAGGATGGCGTTTTGAACATTGTGGATGCGATTGCCTATAAACAATATTTATCGGGGAATATCGCTCCGCCGGAACTTTAACAAATAACAGCACGGATTCTTCCACCGCTACAGGTGGTGAGAGAAACTGCAAATCAGAACGGGAACGTCAATGGCGGGCGGAGAGAAATCGGTATCCCTCATTGATACGAGGCAAACCACAGTCAGTCCTCTGTTGACATGTCAGACTCTGTGAAATTACCGACTGCGGATTGAAACAATGATGTTGGAAGGAAGTTTTTGTCATGAAATTAAAAAAACGATTACAAGCAATTTTGCTGGCAGGAATGATGGCATTGACCGCAACAGCTGCTGCAATCCCCAGCTTTACAACCATCTCTGCACAGGCAGAGGATACCACCAACAATGATGACTGGTTGCACGCAGTCGGCAGCCGGCTCTATGACAAGGATGGCAATGAAGTCTGGCTGACGGGTGCAAACTGGTTCGGCTTCAACTGCGGAGAAAACTGCTTGCACTATCTGTGGAGCGGTGACGTGGATGATATGCTTTCCGAAGTTGCCGACCGCGGCATCAATGTTATTCGGATGCCGATTTCTACAGAACTGCTGATTTCTTGGATGAATGACACACCAAACCCTGTTTCCAGTGTGTCTGCTGAAAACAATCCGCCGTATTATGTCATCAATCCGGATTTTTTGAATGCAGATAAAACCATGAAAAACAGCATGGAAATCTTCGACATTATCATGCAAAAGTGCAAGAAATACGGCTTGAAAGCATTTATCGACATTCACAGCCCGCATACGGACAACTCTGGTCATAACTATAATTTATGGTATGGCAAGGAAACCGCAGATGGGACAATGGTTACCACGGATTTGTGGATTGAAACGCTGACATGGCTGGCAGATAAGTATAAAAATGATGATACCTTGATTGGTTACGACCTGAAAAACGAACCGCACGGAAAAGGGCAAGAGGGTGCGACTGCTGCAAAGTGGGATGGCTCGACTGATGAAAATAACTGGGCATATGCAGCAACGAAATGTGCAAATTCGATTTTGGATGTCAACCCGAATGCTTTGATTTTCATCGAAGGTGTGGAACAGTCGGTGAAGAGCGATGCCTATACTTGGGGGCAGCCGGATTCTAAGACTGACCCACCGTATATTCCGGCATGGTGGGGCGGAAACCTGCGTGGTGTCCGGAAATATCCGATTCAGCCGGATTCCGGTACAAGCCAGATCGTGTATTCTCCGCACGATTATGGCCCGTCTGTTTATAACCAGACTTGGTTTGATAAGGATTTCACGGAACAGACTTTGCTGGATGATTACTGGTATGATACTTGGGCATATGTCAATGCCGAAGATATTGCACCGCTGCTGATTGGCGAATGGGGCGGTCATATGGACGGCGGCAAGAATCAACAGTGGATGGAACTGCTGCGGGATTACATGATTAACCATCATATCAACCATACCTTCTGGTGCTTGAATACCAACTCCGGCGATACGGGCGGACTTTGGGCAGGCATTGGATATGACCAGGCTGCCAGCAAGACCAATCTGACTTGGGATGCAGATAAGTACGCACTGTTTGAAAAATCCCTGTGGCAGACGCTGAAAACCGGAAAATATATCGGCTTAGACCATCAGAAAGCATTGGGTAACAATGGAACAGGTCTGTCCCTGTCAGAATTCTATGAATCCTATGCATCGACCGAGGGCAGCAACTTGGATGGCGGAACGATTGTAGACGGCAACACCACCAAGCCAACCACAGACACAACAAAGCCATCTATAACCACCACAGTTACTACCACAACTACAGTAGCTGCAACGACAACAGAAGCACCGAAGACAGACGTTCTCGGCGATATCAACAATGACCAGAAAGTTACGATTTCTGATTTGGTATTGCTGAATCGCTACTTGCTCCGAAAGATTGACGGAACAGATGCAGCATATGCATTTGACCGTGGCGATGTCAACGGGGATAAAATCTTAAATATTGTCGATGCAACGCTTTATCGGCAATGTTTGTTGGGAACACTGAAAAAATTCCCGGCAGAATAAACCCGAATGGGTAATAGAAAGGAATTTCCCTTTATGAAACGAACCGATTATCTCTCATGGGATGCATATTTTATGGGGGTTGCCTTGCTCTCCGCACAGCGGAGCAAGGACAATCATACACAAGTTGGTGCTTGTATCGTCAACGCAGAAAACAAAGTGGTTTCGGTTGGCTATAATGGCATGCCGACAGGCTGCAATGATGACGTGATGCCGTGGGAACGGGAAGGCGGATTTTTGGATACGAAGTATGCCTATGTCTGCCATGCGGAATTGAATGCGATTTTGAACCGCAACGCAGCCAGCCTGCAAGGCTGTCGGCTGTATGTGTCGCTGTTTCCGTGTAATGAATGTGCAAAGGCAATCATTCAGAGCGGCATTCGAGAAGTGATTTATATGGATAATAAGTATGCAGATACAGAGAGCACGAAAGCGTCTGTACAGATGTTCCGGTTGGCAGGGGTGACCTGTCGGGAATATCAGCCCATGCAAAAAGAGATTACGCTTTCTCTCTAAACGCCACAGGCAAATTGCGGTCGTAGGCAAAAAGCAAAGCGATTTTGCCGAATGTCACAGACTGGTTTTCCAAGAACTCAGAATTCAGAGTGCGTATAAAAATGATGAAACAACCTGCATTCCCTGCCGAACCGCAGCCGGATGCAGGTTGTTTTTTGCAAAATATGCTACAGACAGTTGGAAAAACTGCCGGATTTATGAAAAATATCCCTTATTTTTGATAAGAAAATCATTTTTCTTTGAATTATATCTGAAAATCTGCAATTTTCTCTGTTTTTTTCTCATAATTCCTTTGCTTTTTTTCAGGAAGTATGGTATAATAAAATGGAAAGAATCTGCTTGCATAGAAAGGATGGATCGCTTATATGCGTATTCGGCATAAACCGTGGGCAAAACCAGAATTAGAGGCTTGTCCATTTTATATTTCCGAGCCAAAATTGAATCGAGGGCATTGGAATACGATTTTTCCGGGAGAAAAGAAACCGCTGCGGCTGGAACTGGGCTGCGGAAAGGGCGGCTTTATCTCGCAGGAAGCCCCCGCCAATCCGGATTATCATTACATTGCAATGGACATCAAAAACGAAATGCTGGTGCTTGCAAAACGAAAATTGGAAGCGGCTTATGCGGAACAACAGCTGCCATTGGACAATGTTCGGATTTTTATTTGCAATCTGATGCAGTTTTCCGAATATTTTTCACCGGAAGACCGGGTGGAACGCATCTATATCAACTTCTGCAATCCATGGCCAAAGGGAAAACATAAAAAACGTCGCCTGACGCATCCCCGTCAGTTACAGCAGTATCGGACGGTGTTGGATGGAGAAATTTGGTTCAAAACCGATGATGATGAATTGTTTGAAGAATCCATCCTCTATTTTCAGGAATGTGGCTTTGACATTGTGTTCCAGACCACCGATTTACATAAAGAACCGGATATTCAAAGCTTCCGCACCGAACACGAGGCAATGTTTGAAGAGATGGGGAAGACCATTAAATTTCTGATTGCTCGTCCGCAGCAAGCATCTGCACAATAAATTTGGGAAAATAAAACAGGAAGGGATTGCAGTTATGGATTTTAAATGGAAAAACGGACAGCTTTTTCAAAAATTTTCAGAAATGACCGGAAAATCCGGCGTTGCATCCATGGAGATTATCGCAGACGGGACACAGGCAAATGAAAATCCGGCTGCCGCATATCGTGGGTTAGGCTGTATTTCTGCGAATAATGCCTCTCGTCTGCTGTTGGATTATAAAGTTGAACATCCAAAAGAATACGAAGAAATCATGCGGCTGTTGTTTCAGAAAGATTATGGGATTGGCTTGTCGCATATCAAGCTGGAACTGGGTGCGGATGTCAATTCTTCTTGCGGAACAGAACCGGCAACCAAGCGAACCCCCGAAGAACGGGCAGATGTGACCCGTGGAGCAGGGTTTCAGTTTGCAGCAGATGCCAAAGCCATCAATCCAGATATTACGTTGGATTTGCTCCGCTGGGGAGAACCGGCATGGGTTGCCAGAGCGTTTACCGTCAGTCAGGAACATGGATTCAATGCCCGTTATAGTTGGATCAAAGAAACATTAGACGCAGCCTATCGGGTTTATGGCTTGAAATTTCATTTTATCAGTGCGGAACAGAACGAAACCGACCGCATCGACGAATCGTGGATTCTCTTTTTGCGGTATCGGTTAGACCATGAAGTCCGGACACCGTATGATTACCGGAAAATTAAACTGGTGGCATCCGATGAAGTCGGAACACGCAACATCGCTGCACAGATGGTGGAAAATGCTTCGCTGCGGAATGCCATTGATGTTATCGGTCTGCATTATACCACATTTGGCGATTCTTATACGAACCTGCTGAATGAAGCATATGGAAAAGAAATCTGGTACAGTGAGGGCAGTGCTCCGTGTAATCTGTCAGAACTGACCGTTCAGGCAGACCAATCCGGTTTGGTTGGAAAGAACAGTGCCATTGATATTGCAAACCGGATTATCAACAGCTATTACAATGGAAAGATGTGTATGTATGAGTTCCGTCCGGCGATTGCTGCCATTTATGACGGGGCATATGATGAACCAAAGCACCTGATTGCTGCACAAGAACCGTGGTCGGGCTTTTATCGGCTGGATAGCGGTTTCTGGATGGCAATGCATTTCAGTCGGTTTTCTCCGAAAGGCTGGCTGTTTGTAAACGGTGCTTGCTATGGGGACGGCGAAGAAAATCACGCCATTGAACATACTAGCCATAACTTCATGACATTGGTTTCCCCAGACCGTTCAGAAATGACGATGCATTTCACCAATGAGGACTTGTTCCCAAGAACATACTCCGTTCAGCTGAAAGATATGGGCTTTACGAACCGGATGCTTTCCACTGTGCTTACAACAGGGCCGAATCCGGGAGAAGCATTTGATGCGAATTGGTTTCGGCGATCAAAGCCGATTAAGCCCAGCCACCGCAATGGGGAAACCTATTTCATCAAAGTGCCGCCGCAGAGTATCATGACGATTACCACACTGGATACCGGATGGGTCAATGGTGTGGAAACGTTTTCGCATAATATTCCGAATGCAGAGCGTCTGCCACTGCCGTATCAGGATTATTTCCGGTATCAGTCGGATGAAATTATGGTACGGGGCTGTGCACCTCGCTATATGACCGACCAAGGCGGTGCATTTGAGCTGATTCACTCCGACCAAGACGGCGACATCCTTTGTCAGCGAATCAAAAAGGGAAATATTCCTGCAAACTGGCGGTATCGGGGCACACCAGAACCCATTACCTGCTTAGGCGATGATCGCTGGAGAAGTTACAGTGCAGAAATTGAAGTGCGTCTGGATAATCGAGATGCAGAAAACTATGCTGGTTTTGGAATTCGCTATAATTCGACTGTAACCTGTGAAACAACTTCTCGTTGCGGCTATACGGGGATTCTCTATGGAGATGGACGCTGGCAGCTGTTGGATATGGACAATGTTGCAGCAGAGGGCAACTCCACGACAGTTCGAGCAACCGACTGGAACAAGTTGAAGCTGCTGATTTTGGGAGATTCGATTTTCTTCTTTCTGAATGGCGACTTGCTGACAACCTACCGCCCACAAAGTCCGGTAAACTCCGGTCGAATTTCCATTTGCAGCGACTATGAAATGAATACATTCCGGAATTTGCAGGTGACACCGCTGCCGATTCTGCCGTTGTATGTAAGAAGAGTGGACTGCTTCTCGGAAGAAATTTTCTATAATGACTTTTGGGATATTTGTACCACCGAATCCTATCGCTTCTATCACCGCACTTCAATGAAAGCACAGCCGCAAGCTGCGTTTTCCTGTCAGTTTACCGGAACGGGCATCGCTGTCATTGGAACGGCAAGAAATGCGGAATTTGAAGTGGTTTTGGATGGCGAGCAGCTATATGAAACCCTGTTCGTACCATACAGTGCCCCACGGCAGGCTTGCTTGACGATTGACCAGCTGTCGAATGGCACGCATACCCTGCAAATGACACTGAAAAGTGGGGATTTCAAGCTGGATGTGCTGGAAGTTCCGGAAAACTTCACGATGATGCCAGATATTTTAACGGTCACTTCTGCTGCACAGGCTGCTGCGGAAGAACATGCTCTTGCAGAACAGCAGAAAGCACTTGCCAAGAAACAGGCTGCCGAAAACATCAAGAAAACCTTACAGCAGGCAGTTGCTGCTTTGCAGCCGGGAGAGCCAGCAGAAGAACCAAAGTCAGAAACGCCAGCAGCTGCGGAATCGGAAACAGATGCAGAAAAGCAGCCGACCTTTAAGGAAGTGCTGGAAAATTCCGGCGTGATTGGTGTGATTTCCAACAATGCAGCCAAGAAGAAAGAACAGCTGGAGCAGGACGGAAAGACCGAGGCAGATGAAACGCCGACGGTAATGGAATTTCCGCTGCCGCATCAGGATTTTGAAGCAGCTGCTTCGTTGACACCCGTTCCGGAACACGCTGAAGAACCAGTGAAGATTGAGCCGCTGCCAGAAACCGATTTGGAAACAAGTGAAGAGCCTGTTTCTGCTCCGGCAGTAGAGCCAGAATCAAAACCGGAAGCAGCTGCTCTGACAGAATCGGCAGCAGCAGCCTCAGCAGAGCCAGTTTCTGAACCAACTGCACCGGAAACAGCGACAGAATCCGCTGCCGCTCCTTCTACAGTGACCTATATTGAAGAGGAATGGGACGACTTGCCGATGCCGGAACTGTCACCGCAGGAAACCGCATCGCCTGCACCGCAGCAGCCGAAGCCGACCGCTGCACCGCCGAAAAAGCCGATTACGCCAACCCCTTCACCTGCACCGAAAATGCCGCCACTGCATCCGCCTGTCTTGAATGACCCGATGCGGTCTGAACCATATCGAAAAGATTTTAACATTGATATTGATATCTAAGAGCAGAAAGGATTTCTTATGAAATGCAATCAAGATTTGTTTGAAACCCTATTTCAAACGGCACAAAAGCCACTGGTTATGGAATGCTCGCAAGCATTAGAGGCAATTCGCTTTTCGCTTCCGATTGATTGGACGGTACAGCAGCAATCAGAATCTTTGCTATACTTATTGTCATCAGAGGGAGAAAGTTCACTGAGTGTGCAGAGTGTCATTCCGGAATCCACAGATATTACGGATTTTGAAAGCGTATCTGTTCTGTATGCATTTGCAGACGGTATGCGGGAACAACTCGAAAACTACGCTTATACGGAACTTTGTGACTATGAGGGCGTTTTCGATGCAGAACAGCCGATTTATGGAATGCGGTATATGGTTACCGTCAATGATGTGGAAATGACAACCGTTACCCTTCTGTTTCTGGTGGAACATCGGATTTACTGCTTGAGTTTTTCCGATGCTTTGCAGACAGAACTGTTTCCCTATGCAAAATCATTTCTGGAAAATCTGATGATTTCCGAATAATTTGATATTGCGTATCTTGACAAAACCGCTTTTATGGAGTTTCCAGAAAAGCGGTTTTGTTTGATTTTGACAGCAGGAGGGACGGGTTTATATGATACATCTTGTGCCAGTTTCAAAGAGATTGCCAGAAATTCCTGCCATTCGTGCACTTTATCGGGAAGCGTTTCCGCCGGAAGAACAAGCTCCTTTCTGGCTGCTGATGCGAAAGACAACATTGCCGATGACCGATTTCTGGGCATTCTATGAGCAGGAAACTTGGGTCGGATTTGCTTATGTGATTCAGAATGAAACACTTGCTTATCTGTTTTACCTTGCGATTGCACCGGAACAGCGTGGGAAAGGCTATGGACATCAGGCAATGGCATGTTTGAAAGAGCAATACGCCTCGAAAACCCTGTTCTTGTCACTGGAAACGCTGGATGAACAGGCAGGAAATTATGAGCAGCGGAAAAAACGGCATGCATTTTATCAGCAGTGTGGCTTGTCCGATTTGCCATATCAGATTCAAGAGGGCAAGGTTCTTTATGATGGAATGGGCACTGGCGGAGAAATTCATCCATCTGATTATGATAATTTAGTACGGCAGTATCTCGGGACATTTTTTCACCGACTGGTCAAAATGAAAATTTACCCGAAACAATGAGCGAAAGGAAGATTGTAAGATGTTTGGATGGAATGCAAATCAGTATCAAAAGTTTGAAGCCCAGAGAACCTTGCCAGCAATGGATTTAGCCCGTGCCATTCCGCTTTCCATGGTAAAATCCTGTCTGGACGTTGGCTGTGGAATTGGAAACAGTACCGCTGTGTTGCAGCAGCAATTTCCGGAAGCACAGATTCTCGGCGTGGATAGTTCGAAAAATATGCTGCAAACTGCAAAAAATGAGCATCCGCAAGCAGAATATCAGCTGTTGGATGCCGGAACGGAACTGCCTCGCTTAAACCGTACCTTTGATGTGGTCTTTTCCAATGCGTGCATTCAGTGGATTCCCCAGCAGAATCAAATATTAAGCGATATGATGGGGCTTTTGAATCCGAGTGGGGTATTGGCAGTGCAAGTTCCGCAGCAGGCAAAACATCCCGTACAGCAGATTTTGCAGCAGATGGCAAAATCCGAACCGTGGCGAGAAAAATTGCAGGCTAGAACCTTCTATACCCTGTCAGAATCGGAGTATTATGACCAGTTGTCTGAACGATCCACGGATTTCCGGATGTGGGAAACGGTTTATTTTCATGAGATGCCCAGCCATGAAAGCATTTTAGAATGGTATCGGGGAACGGGATTGCGTCCGTATCTGGCACAGCTGCAAGAGTCTGACCGTCCTATCTTTGAACAGGAACTATTAGAACAAATCAAGCAAACCTATCCGGTGCAGAAAAATGGAACGATTCTGTTCCGGTTTCCAAGACTATTCTGGATTGCAAGAAAAGAATGCTAAGAAAAAGGAGGAACTGTCATGCGAAGAAGCGAACGGGAAGTAACCGATTGCAATGAGATTCGACAGATTTTAGAACGGGCAGAAGTGTTGCGGCTTGCGATGCACGATGAGCCATACCCGTATATTGTGCCGGTCAACTTTGGGTTTACCATGCAGGATGACCAGCTTGTCTTATTTTTTCACGGGGCAAAAGTCGGGAAGAAATGCGACCTGCTGCAAAAAAATCCGCATATTTCCTTTGAAGTAGAGGGGAAACAGCAGTTGATTCCGCCGAATGGGGCAGCATCCTGTACGGCTGGCTTTGCCTATGAAAGTGTAATTGGGCAGGGGATTGCAGAACTCGCACCGGAAGAGAAAAAAGAAGATTTGCTGAAAAAGCTGCTGGAGCATTACCGAATTCCGTTTCAGTCATTTTCACAGGCACATCTTGAACGAACTGCTGTCTATCAGATTATCGTTAAGCAGTATACCGCCAAGAGAAGACCGATTCCGCAGGGGAGATAAACCCATCATAAAAATAAAATCAAATGCAGCAATGCCCCGAACAGTTCACACCGTTCGGGGCATTGCTTGCAAGCGTTAAAGGTTGCTAATTAGCAGCCACAACCGCAGCCGTTGTTGTTGCAGCCACAGCCACCGCCGCAGTTACCGTAGCCACCACAGCCGCAGCATACAAACAGCACGATCAGAATGATAATCCACCAGCAACCGTTGTTTCCATCGCATCCACACATAGTAAAAATCTCCTTTTTTGTAGATTAAATTTGAAACAAACGACTTTCTGTCTGTTTCATAGTACATCATATGCAAAATGCAAAAAAGCGTTCCTACTTCGACAGATAACGCACAAGTTTTGTGGCATACTAAATTCATATGAGTGCAGAAAGGAATTTGGTGTATGCGATATACAGATGGGTTTACAGGAAAAGCCATTCTTGCTTTGAAAGAAGCAATCTGTGCGGCGGAAGAATTGGGACATACTTACATCGGCAGTGAACATTTGCTGCTGGGACTGCTGGAGGAGGGCAGCAATGCTGCCGCAGCCATGCTGGCAGCTCAGCACATCACTGCACAACGGGTGCGGAATGCGTTGGTGGAACTAGTCGGAAGAGGGATTCCGGCACAGGTGCAGGAGGATTGCCTCACTCCTGCCCTGAGTGAAATTATGCAGCAGGCAAAGGCATTTTCGAAAGAAGATGGTCGCAGCCTTGCCGGAACGGAACATCTCCTGTGTTCGATTCTGCGAACGCCCTGCTGTACAGCAGTTGCGATTCTGAAGAAGCTGGGCGTTAGCTTGAATCAACTGGGGGCAGTCAGTCGACAGGAAACCTCTTGTCATCTCCGCATGGAAGAACGGCGAACAGAGCGGATTTCAAAGAAAACACTGCCGAACCTCTTTCAGTATGGGAAGTGGATGACTGACCCGGCATTGCTGCATCAATATGACCCCGTAATCGGACGGGAAGCGGAATTACAGCAGATGGTTCAGATTCTCACTCGCCGCACTAAAAATAATCCCTGTCTGGTGGGCGATGCCGGCGTTGGGAAGACGGCAATTGTAGAAGGCGTTGCTCAGAAAATCTTACGGGGAGAAGTGCCGGAAGCCCTCTTACCGCAGCATATTTTCTCGTTGGACTTGCCAGCGTTGCTGTCGGGGGCAAAATATCGGGGCGATTTTGAAGAGCGATTTCGGAACTGCTTGCAAGAGGCAACCCAGAACGAACATATTATTTTATTTATTGATGAACTGCATACGATTGTTGGAGCAGGGGCAGCTGAAGGGGCAATTGATGCTGCAAATATGTTGAAGCCGCAGCTTGCCCGTGGAGAAGTCAAGCTGATTGGAGCAACGACAACAGAAGAATTTCGCAAATATATCGAGAAAGATAGTGCGTTGGAACGGCGGTTTCAGCCGATTCAGGTTTTAGAGCCCAGCCCAGAAGCTTGCTTTTCGATTCTCTGCGGACTGCGGGAAACATATGCGAACTTTCACCACATTGAAATTCCGGATGCGATTTTACGGCAGGCAGTTTCCTGTTCGGTTCGCTATCTCCACGACCGCTATTTGCCGGATAAAGCAATTGATTTGCTGGATGAAGCCTGTTCCCGTGCTCGGATTCGCTGCGAGCAGGAACATGTTTCCTGTCCGGTGGTGACAGAATCCGACCTTGCAGAAATCGTTTCCATGCGGATTGGAATTCCCGTGCAGAAGATTACGACTGTTCAGCAGCAGCGATTGATGACGTTGGAACAGGAGTTGCAGCAGCAAATTATCGGACATACTGCGGCAATTCGGCAGCTTTCCGCTGCATTGATTCGTGCCAGAACGGGGCTGCGAGAGGAAAACCGCCCGATTGGATGCTTTTTGTTTACAGGTCCAACCGGTGTTGGCAAGACGGCTCTGGCGAAAGCCGCCGCTCTGCATTTGTTTGATGATAAAGATAGCCTGATCCGGTTTGATATGTCGGAATACATGGAAAAGCATACGGTTTCCAAGCTGATTGGAGCACCGCCCGGATATGTGGGCTATGAAGAGGGCGGAACGCTCTGCGAACGGGTGCGGAAACGTCCATACTGTGTGATTCTCTTCGATGAGATTGAAAAAGCACATCCGGATATTTGTAACATTCTGCTACAAATTATGGAAGATGGCGTCTTGAGTGATTCCAACGGCAGAAAAACAGATTTTACCAATGCTCTGTTGATTTTAACGTCCAATCTCGGCGGAACGGGCAGCAAGCCGCCTGCTGGATTTGTACAGATGGCACAGGCAACCAGTGAAACGGCTCTGCGGCAGTATTTTTCACCGGAATTTTTAGGGCGATTGGATGCAATCATCCCATTCCAGCCTCTGACACAGAAAGAACTCTGTCAGATTGCAGAAAAACAGCTGCAAAATTTGCAAAAACGAATGGAGCAACTTCACGTTCAGCTGCACTTCACCCAAGAAGCCGTGCAGCAGCTTGCTCATGCACCGGATACTGGACGATATGGAGCAAGACCGATGCGGCGATATCTGACAGAGGCAGTGGAAACGCAACTGGCACAGCAACTCTTACAGAAAACCATTGCTGCGGGCGACCAAGTGCTGTTATCTGCAAATGAACACACATTTTCCCTGACCAAAGAAACCACAATTGTGCATTCCTAATCCAATTAGAATGCATGAGAAAAATCCCCTCTTTCTGCCATCATATGCGGACATAGGACAATTTCTTTCCGGCATATAGATGAGAGAAAGGGGGGATTTTGATGTTTTTATCGGCATTATTCCAACAGCTGCTCTGCTTTTTCCTGCATGTGGAAACCTCTGGAGCATTCCGCAAGCCGCTCTCGCAAAAAGAAGAACTGCGATGTTTTCAGCAGATGCGTGCAGGGGATGCCTCAGCACGGGAAAAACTGATTCTGCATAATATGCGGCTCGTCGCACACATTATCAAAAAATATTACACCAATCAGACGGAACAGGAAGATTTGCTTTCCATCGGAACAGTCGGATTGATGAAAGCTGTTTCTACATTTGACTATGAAAAGGGAGCACGGTTTGCGACTTATGCCAGCCGTTGCATTGAAAATGAAATCTTAATGCATTTCCGCACCTGCCGGAAACAGGGAGATGCCATTTCCATGGCAGAGCCAATTGATACAGATAAAGACGGCAACCAGCTGACATTGCTGGATATTATCGAGGACGGCTGCGATATTCAAGAACAAGTGGCATCACAAATGCAGATTCAGCAGCTCTACCAGTTTTTGCAGCAAAAGTTAACGCCACGAGAAGTAGAGATTTTGGTACATCGCTATGGGCTGTATGGGCAGATTCCCATGACCCAGCGAGAAGTTGCCAAGAAGATGGGCATTTCCCGTTCGTATGTTTCCCGTCTGGAAAAACGGGCAATTGCCATGCTGCGGAAACAGTACGATCAAACGACTTTTTCCGGTTTTTGATGTCGCTGATCGGCACGATAGACGAAAAAAAGCAAAATCAGACTGCCCAGCAGTGCTCCACAGCTGTCAATTCCAATATCTAACAGTCTGCCGGTTCTGCCCGGAACAAACAGTTGATGGAATTCGTCTGTGGTGGCATAGAAAATGCAGAATGCCCATGCACAAAACCAGCCTGCGGAAAGAGAGCGTTCTTTTTTCAGGCAGTATGTCATCATCGTTGCACAGGAGAGCAGTCCCAAGATGAAATATAGCGTAAAATGAGCGATTTTTCGGATGAGAAACACCATGGAAGTATGCGTGCTGCTCTCTAAGTCCATTGCATCTGCTGGAATCCAACCAGTACAAATTTGTGCAATTTTATGTAAGAATCCATTACTGACCGCTGTGGATTGTGTTGCATCCTGTGCGGAGAAGCAGAAAATGACGATACACCATAAAAGGGTACAGCAGAACCAGAACCCGGAACGCTGATAAAATTTTTGTATTTGCATCAACAAAACCTTCTTTCTCAATGATGCTCCTATTATACACAGATTCCGGCAAAAAGTAAAGAGCTGTGGAACGAATTTGTAAGGGATTTTTTTACAAATTCTGACGAACAAGCGAAAAATGGTCGGATTTTCCAGAGGAAACAGAAAAAGAAACTGCAATTCGTATGATTTTTTTAGAATAGGACTTGTCACAACCAGAAAAAAATGTTATAATAACAGGGAAGTATGTCTTGATCTTTTTCAGTCGGATAGAAAGGAGTTCCCGTTCGGCGATCTGCCGGACTGGAAAAAACGCATTATGGAACAAACGCAAAATCTTGGACGAAAACGTGCGATGTCCGTCATTAGCTTGTTATATTTTTTGCTGATTGTAGCATTGGCGGTGCTCAGCTTTTTTTATACGGTAGAAGTTCCGCAAAAGGCAGCTTGCTGCGTGGTTTTGATTGCCATTTCTGGTGGTGCACTGGCAGCGATGTTGTATTCGAGAAAACAGGTGTTGACGAAAATATGCAGCGTGTTGCTGTTGCCATTTTTATTGCCATCTGTGCTGCTCTGTTTTGGAGAGTGGGAAGTGCTCGTCCCTTTGGTCGTGACGGCTCTGTTGGCATTTTTCCTATGTGGTTGTACCGAAACGATTAAAACCGTCTTTGGAACGATTTTCCTGCTGTTGTATGTGCTCGGTTCGCTGGCGTATTTTTTGGGAAGTTCGCTGTTCTCTACCTCTATGGCATCGACCGTTGTAGATAGTGGGATTTCACCTTCTCGCAAGTATCGGTATGAAGTCATCAATACCGAGGACAGCTCCAACGGCAGCACTGCCGTGACGGTTGAACCGAATAATTATGATGTAAACCTGGGCGTTCTCGAATTTCGGGCAGAAGGCTATGAACGGACGGTTTCGCTGGAACGACCCATGCAGGAAGAAACAGTTGTTCGCTGGGAAACGCAGACCCGCCAGCAGATTACCGAAGAATTACTGACCATTTCCGAAGATGTCACTTTGCAGCTGCCGGCAAGCGACCGGAAAGCGTTGGGCTATGATGAAAACGCTACGATTTATTTGCGAAATCTGACCGACCAGGATCTGGAACGGCTGGGTGTTCCGCAGAACAATGATGTCATGTATGTAAATGACCAGGTTTGTTTCCGGTCTTACATTGCAATTCTGGAGGATTATTTCTCTCCATCTAAACACGCAATTTCTGCTTTTTAATTGAGGGTATCAAAGAGAAAAAACGGACATCTTGACCAGTGTCCGTTTTTTCTGTTTCAAATGGAAAGGAACGATGAACCATGGCAAAGGAAAAATTAGAGAAAACCAATGCAATTCGGATTTTGGAACGGGAAAAGGTTTCCTATCAGCACCGCAGCTGGCCAGCAGCGACAAAAGAGAATACAGGTGTCGAACTGGCACAGGCACTCGGGCAGCCGCCGGAACAGGTATTTAAAACGCTGGTCACTGTCGGAAAATCCGGAAATCATTATGTTTTTATGCTGCCCGTTGCAGAAACCCTGCACCTGAAAAAGGCAGCGGCTGCCGTTGGTGAAAAAGCAGTTTCTATGATTAGGGAGAAAGAATTACTGCCATTGACTGGATATGTACACGGCGGTTGTTCTCCCATTGGCATGAAAAAGCTGTTTCCAACTGTCATCCATGAAAGTGCTCTGCAATTTGATACGATTTTGTGCAGTGCCGGAAAAATCGGGCATCAGTTGGAAGTTTCTCCGTTGGATATTCAGAAAGTGACGGGCTGCACCTTTGCAGATATTATTGAGTAATCAGGCGGAAGAGCAGGCACGCTGCTTTTTGGAGAGCAGCGGAATCGCAGTGATTTTCCCGTAACTTTTGAGCAGGGCGTAGTCAATGAGGATAGCAGGCAGCAGGCAAATCCATGCGAACTGCATACCATGCAGCAACCGCAATCCACAGAGTGGCACTTGAAATGCCAGTGCTGCTACAAACAGCGGAAATCCGACATCGCTCCAAAACGAAAAGCGAATATGGGCAGTTTTACAGGTTTTCCAGAGGCGGAAACAGTTTCCGCAAACATTGCTGGCATAGTAGGAGAGCACAATTCCGTAAAAGCCGAATTTTGGAATGCAAACTAAAACAATTGCAATCCGAATGGTATATTCTGCTAAGTAGTTGAGGGAGGAGAACGACTGCTGCCCCATGCCCTTTAAAAGGGCTTCCAAGACGATTTCCAGATAGATGAAGGGCACAACAGGAGCTAACAGACGAATCAAATGGCCTGCTAATGCTCCGCCATCTAACAATGTACCAATGAGATTGCCATATAATAGCAATCCGGCAGCGATAAAAATAGAGAGCTGCAACGTTTTCTGGATGACTGCTTTTGTCAGCCGCTGCAAGTGGGCTTGGTTGTTGGCAGCCGTTGCACGGGCAGCTTCTGTGATTAAGATACCGGAGAGAGCACAGAGAATGGTAGATGGAAAAAATAGCACCGGAATTACAATTGCTTCAAATGTGCCGAACTGACTCAGTGCCAATTCCGTGGAGTTTCCAGCTTGTCGGAGCGTGACCGGAATCAAAGCATCGTTGGTGCTGCTCAGGGCAGCTGTTAAACATCCGCCGAATAAAACGGGTATCGCTGCATGAATGTATCTGCCAAAAGAGAGCGAACAGATACCCGTACGGGGCAGGCGGCTTCTCCAGCAGAACCAGAGCAGGCAGAAAAAGCCTAGAATCGTGCTGCATCCGGTGCTATATGCCATTGCCATGCAGACAGAGGCGTTCGTATGAACGGATTGCAGCTGTAACAACAGCATGAGCACACCGCAGCGACTCAAACATTCCACAATATCGCAGATGGCAGGGTCTGCCACCCGACAGACGGCATTCAAATAGCCCTTTAAACAGGAACAAACACCGCCCAGTGGTAAAATCAGTGTAAAGATACGGACAGCAGCAGCGAGGTCTGCACTTTTCAGGAATCGCAGGCTTAGCGGTTCGGCACTGCAAAAAATCAGGGCGGAAACGGGAATTCCAAGCAGCAGACAAAAACCAATGGCATAGCCTAAAACACGGTTGGGGTTGCCGTTGGGCTTTCCCAACTCTTCTGATACAAAGCGGCTGGTGCAGAGAAAGCCGTTGCCGTTGGCAGCGACCGCAGCCAGCTGAAAAAAAGAGCCGGTCAATGCGACAATCCCGACGGTTGCAGCACCAATGCGGTGCGTGAGCCAGATATTCAGCAATAAACTTACCCATTCCAGAAAAAACTGTACCACGGTCAATTGAATGGTATCTTTGAGAATACTTTTTCGCTGCATGAAGTCCCTCCTGTCTATGGGTTTGGTTTTAGTTTATGCAGGAGAACGGGGGTTCATGAATGATGAAACCGTGGTGTAGAGGAATAAATGTGATTCAAAACAGAAAAAGACGATGCCAACTTGTTACAGTCGGCATCGTCTTTTTGTAAAAAATGCGATTTTCGTTAATATTCCCAATCTTCTGTATTCCAATCAGTTTCTGCCAGTGCATCGGTTTCGGTTTCCGTTTCGGTTGTTTCTGTATCCTCGCTGTCACTGGTTGCCGTTGTCGTTGTTGTTTTCGCTTCGGCTTCATCCAGATTGGTTACCCCAGTATCAACAGTAATGATGAATCCATCGACATTGTTTCCGGAAACGGTGTATTCCTGATCCGGCGGTACCATGACATAGGTGCTGTCACCAGCTTCTGCCGGTACATAATAGACCTGATAAACTTTTCCGTCCCAGTTGGTGATTTCCAACGGGTTGTCAACAGAATAATCCTTCAGTGTTTCAATATATTCCTCTAAACAAAGGTCGTTTTGCTGCATATAATAAGCATGAGGCTGCCCCACATAGCGATAGTGCCAAGATTCATACCGGATTTCCGTCAGGTCGGTTTTATTTTCCGGATACCGCAGAATGAACCCATAGTGAGCACAGTTCTGGTTGATCCAGTCATATTCCCCCGTGCCGTCATAGTCGGCAGAAATACCGTCTTCAAACAGTGAAAAGTCCATGGCATAGCCAGTTTCATGTTCACTGTATCCGGGCTTTGCAACCAGCGTAGACGTATCTTCGCCCGTGTCCTCTAAATCAGCATCATATAATTCCTGCTGCTGTTCCGTAGTACGATAGCCGCTGATGATGATGATATCACTGTGACCAGTTTCCGTCTGGAAGTCGTCCAGCATATGATTCAGGTTGTCAATGACATCGCCCCGCAGCATCAGTTCTGAACCGCTGACAGAATAGGAATCCGTTTTCTTTTCATAAACCGCTTCCAATTCGTTTTCGTCTGTGCTCTCATAGGCGGTGGAGTTATTCACCAGAATCAAATCCCCGTTGTGAATTTCCTGATTGTCCATGGAAACGCTCTTATACAGGTCGCTCTGATTGCCGTTTTTGTTGGAATCCGTTGTTCCTGTTGGGTCTGTAGAATCCGGTGTGGTTGTGGTGAGCGGAACTTGCTGGGCGTTGTCCTCCAGCCAAGTGCTGCCTGACATCGTGTTGACTTCCGTCCAGTTATCCAGAAATGGATGCAGCAGCGTCAGTCGCATGGCAACCAACAGAGCAGCAGAGATTGCAACTTCTGCCAAAATCCAGCCTGTCCGTCGGTTTTCTTTTGTATTGGCTGAGCCGGAAGCCGTTGGTTTTTGTTTGGATTTGGACGATTTTTGAGCCGATTCCTTCGGCGGTTCTTCTGCTGTCGGTTGTTCCGAAGCGGTTTCGGCGACAGACTGCATTTTTTTGGTCTGTTCCTCCTGTTCAGCAGCTGGGTTTTTTTTCTTTCTCTTTTTTTCCTGCATAGAAATTGCCTCCTTTTGATTTGTATGCACCCCTTGCACACAGAAAACCGCTTTTCTTTATTATACCACACACGATTGAAAAAGAAAAGTCTTTTTTCGGTTTTTTTTATTTTTTTGCAGGGAATACGGGCGATTTTCCGCAAAAGGAAAAGTTTTTTTCAAAAAAAGCGGATTTTTCAAAAAAGTAGGGGAATGCGTGTCAAAATTTTGATTTTTGTCTTGACAGAGAAAGAAAAAACATGCTATAATCAAAAGAATGAATGCAGAAATCAGCACTTGTCTACGCTCTTTCTTTTCTTTTTTGTGATACTCTGAGGAAGTCCCATCTTTAGAGAACAGATTGCAGAAACCAAGAGAAACGGCGTATCTTATTTTTTGTCAATCAGGTCTTGCGGGACGCATCGGAAACGTGCGGTCTGGTCATTTTTCCCATTCGCCCAGCAAAAAAAGAAACACAGGGGTATGATTTCGTCATTCATGAAAAACAAAAAAGGAGAACATATGCATGAAGTTTGAACTTCTGGAGGTTGCCGGAACGCATATTTTCAGCATGAAAGCAATGACGCTGGTCTTGTTTTTCATCTTTGCAATTATTGTTGTCGGCTACCTGGTCGGAAAAATTTCCATCAAGGGCGTATCGTTGGGCTCTGCTGCAATCTTTTTGGTTGCACTGGTTGCCGGACATTTCAAGGGCGTTGCATTTCAAGACATTGCCTCTTGGCAGGAAAGTCTGCCGGCAGTCGACCACTATTTTAAGTTGGTGCAGAATTTGGGGTTGGTTTTGTTTGTAACCTCTGTTGGATTGATTGCAGGGCCGAGCTTCTTTAAGAACCTGAAAAAGAATGCAAAGTCCTATGTGGCACTGGGCGGCATTATCATTATTACCGGATGTCTGGTTTGTGCAGCCATTACGCTGCTTGTTCCAAACATCAATTCGTCCATGAGCGTTGGACTGTTTGCCGGTGCGTTGACCAGTACGCCGGCATTTGCAGCAGCACAGGAAGCCGTTGGCGAAGCAAGTCCGCTCTATGGCAATGTTGCCGTTGGCTATGCGATTGCGTACCCGTTTGGGGTTATCGGCGTTGTATTGTTCGTTCAGATTATCCCGAAAATCCTGCATGCGAACATGGATGAAGAACGGGCAAAGCTGGTTTCCATTCAGTCAAATGATGCGGCTGGTAACAAGCAGAGAAAGTTGTTTGAAATGGATAAGTTTGGCATTGCAGCATTTTTCTTAGCAGTGATGCTAGGGTTGATATTGGGTTCGTTTCATATTCCGTTGGGAAAAGGTTCGTTCAATCTGGGAACAACGGGCGGCCCATTGATTATGGGTTTGATTTTCGGGCACTTCGGCAGAATCGGCAAGCTGAGCCTGAAAGTTGACCAGCACGTTTTGAGCCTGTTTCAGGAATTGGGCTTGATTCTGTTCTTAATTGGTGCTGGTATGGACGGCGGTGCAGAATTTGTTGCTGTCTTGAAGGAATACGGAGCATTGCTGTTCCTGTGGGGAGCATTGATGACTTTGATTCCGATGATTGTTGGATTCCTGTTTGCAAAGTATGTTTTGAAGCTGAGCCTGTTTAACAATTTGGGTTCGATTTGCGGTGGTATGACCAGTACGCCAGCATTGGGCACGCTGATTAAAACAGCCAATACCCCGAATGTAGCTTCTGCTTATGCTGCAACCTATCCAATTGCATTGATTCTGGTTGTGCTGCTGGCACAGTTCCTGACAAGATTATAACCATTTCCTGATTGACAAGAAGGCGTGTATGCGATTGTATGCACGTCTTTTCTCTGCATGGACTGGAGAACATGCGGAAAGGTTGCAGGAATGGCTGCATAGAATGAGAATAACCAAACCTAAAATATAAAAATTAAAAAATCAATATCCAAAATTTGCATGCCTACTTGACAGATTGCAAAAAAACGTCTATAATAAGAATCGTGTTTTCCAGATGCATTCAGAAACAAAAAAATAGGGAATTAGGGAGGATTTATGTCATTCACAACGATTGAATTCATGTTTCGATTCTTGCCCATCTTCCTGATCGTTTATTATGTCGTGCCGACACGATATAAAAACATGATCTTGTTGATTGGCAGCTTTGTATTTTATGCGTGGGGACAGCATTTCTATTTGCTGTTGCTAATGCTGTCGATTGTCGTCAACTATACATTTGGTAGGTTGATTGGAGAGAGGCGGGCACAAAAAAAGCCCTTACTTGTGCTGGGCTTGATTTATAACTTCGGACTGCTGGTATTTTTCAAATATACCAACTTCTTTATCGAAAACATCAATGCCCTGCTCACGGCGACCCACATTCAGATTCCAACCATTTCCGTGATTATGCCGTTGGGTATCAGCTTCTATACATTCCAAGTGGTTTCTTACTTAGTGGATGTCTATCGAGGCGAACAGCGTCCGGTTAAGAACATCATTAATTTGGGCGTATATATTGCAATGTTCCCGCAGGTTACCTCTGGGCCAATCGGACTTTACAGCGAGCTAGAACCGACTTTGCTCCGCCGGCACTGTTCTGTGCTGAATCTGGAATCGGGGCTAAAGACCTTTATTCTGGGTATGGGTGCAAAGATGCTGCTTGCAAATCCGATGGGAACGCTCTGGGCTGGGATGTCCCGTTATGGCTATGAAACACTGTCCTGCCCATATGCATGGCTGGGGGCATTCGGATATAGTTTCCAGCTGTATTTTGACTTCGCCGGTTATTCCCTGATGGCGATGGGTCTGGGGCAGATGCTGGGCTTGTATGTGCCGAGAAACTTCGACCACCCCTATATTTCCGGTTCAATGGCGGAATTCTGGCGGAGATGGCATATGACCTTGGGACGCTGGTTCAAGAAGTACTTATATTTTCCGCTGGGCGGAAGCCGATGCAGCTTTGCAAAGACCATCCGGAATACCTTTGTGGTCTGGGCATTTACCGGACTTTGGCACGGTGCAAGCTGGAACTTTGTATTGTGGGGACTGATTTTCTTCGTGCTCCTGACGATTGAACGGCTGGGGCTGGGAAAATTGCTGGCAAAAACAAAGGTACTGAAACATATTTATGTGATTTTCCTGATTCCGCTGACATGGGTGGTATTTGCCCTGCCGAATATGCAGGATATTGCAACGTATTTCTCCCGTCTGTTCCCGTTCTTTGCAGACGATACCGCAAGCTTTGTCAATACTAAGGACGTTGTACGAGCATTGCATGATTACTGGTATTTGTTAATTGCCAGCGTTGTGTTCTGTCTGCCATTCCCGTCCAGATGGTATGAAAAACATAAAAACAGCAAACTGGTGATTTTGGGACTGGTTTTGATTTACCTGATGTCTGTTTATAAGATGCAGACTCAGACCAGCAACCCATTCCTGTATTATCAGTTCTAAGGAGAGGAGATTTCATGGATTTTTTAAAGCAATGCCCCCTGTTGATTTGTGTACTGCTGACCTCTCTGCTGATTCCGTGGGAACTGCTGAAAAAAGAGGATGACAATCAAAAGGCTGCTCCGACAACGGTCGCAAAAATTACAACCGTTGCAACAGAGGCAGCAACCACTGCACCGCCTGCCAATGATGGAGCAACACCGGACGGCAGCGAAACCGCTGTTTCCGGCAGTGATTTGACGACAACAACGGTTACAACAGAAGCGGCTGGGGAATATGTTCCGCTTGCAAATGCTGATGAAAGCTATTTTGAAGATGCTCTGTTTATCGGGAACTCTCGAACTGTAGGCATGTATCTCTTTGGCGATATGCCAGAAAGTACGGATTTCTTTGCTGATGTTGGTATGACGATTTATGATGTGATGGATGCAAATATTGATGTTCCGCCAGAAAGCGGTTCAACCAATACGCTGACTGGCTTGCTGACTGCCAAGCAGTACGGAAAGATTTATATCATGTTTGGAATCAACGAACTGGGCACGGGTACGTCTGAGTCATTCGTAGAATACTATCAGTCTGTGGTACAGCAGATTTGTCAGATGCAGCCGGATGCAATTGTCTATGTACAAAGTATCATCAATGTTGCAGCGTCGGCGGAAACCGATGTCATCAGCAACGCAAACATCAACGAAAAAAATGCGTTGCTGTCCCAGATTGCCGATAACAAGCAGGTCTTTTATATTGACCTGAATCCTTCTTTGGTGGACAGCAGTGGCTACTTAAATTCGGACTATACTTCAGACGGCATTCACTTGGGCGGTAGCTCGCTGCCACTCTGGAAAGATTGCCTGCTGGCAAATGCAATGCAGAAAAATACGGGAGCAGGTGCTGCCGGAGGAGCAACGACAACTGTAGTTACAACATTGGATGCTGCTGCACCAGTAGAAGAAGATTCCGAAGCAAATCCGGAATAAGCAAATTTATTCATACAGAAAACAAGGGTATCTGGAAACAGATGCCCTTCTTTTTTTATTTGAAAAAAGAAAAATTTGCATTGCTGTCCGTGATGGAGAAACAATTGAATTTTCTATAGAAACACGTTTTTGCTTTCAAAAACAAATTGCACGAACAGAATTCTTTGAAAAAGATGGTTTTTTTCAATCAAACTGATTTTTTATTATTTGGATGGGATGGAATGATTTTTTTCTTTTCTTTTTCTAGATAGCCCTTGCAAAATGATTTAAAAAGTGTATAATGATACTCATACAGAAATTCAGACAGTTCGACATTGCTTTTTAATGTTTCTACAGGATAGCGACAGACTTTTAAAATCACAGAATCATGTTCTGTTTGCGAAAGGAAGCGAAAAAACAAATTCCTGCCGAACGGCAGACATGCAGAAACAAAAACAAATCTGTTTACAATGTGGAGGTACTGAATGGAAAAGCCATATAATCCGTTTGAGAATGTACAGACTGTCATGGAAGAAGCCATGGAAGTGGGCGGAATTGACCGGACAATGTTTGAAATTATCCGAAATCCGCAGCGAGAAACGAAAGTGTATTTGCCGGTGGAAATGGATGACGGTAGCATTCACGTGTTCGAGGGCTGGCGGGTGCAGCATTCCAACATTCGTGGGCCGTTTAAGGGCGGAATCCGGTTTCATCAGGATGTCAATCTGGATGAGGTCAAGGCACTGGCAACATGGATGTCCTTGAAGTGTGCCGTTGCAAATATTCCGTATGGCGGTGCAAAGGGCGGTGTACGGGTTGACCCGCATACGCTATCGAAACGAGAATTATGCCGACTGACACGGCGGTATACTTACGCCATTGAACCGCTGATTGGACAGGATAAGGACATCCCAGCACCGGATGTCAACACCAATGCACAAACGATGGCATGGGTGCTGGATACCTACAGTATGCTGAAAGGAAAGCCGTGTCCGGGCGTTGTAACCGGAAAACCAGTGGAACTGGGTGGCTCAAAGGGCAGACCGTCTGCAACCGGTAGAGGGGTTGTCATCAGTACCAAACTGATTTTAGGAAAGTATGGAAAAGAATTGGCTGGAACGGCGGTTGCCATTCAGGGTATGGGCAATGTTGGCAGCAATGCAGCAAAGATTTTTTATCATCGGAATGCAAAAATTGTTGCATTGAGCGATGTTTCCGGCGGGATTTATTGTGCAGATGGACTGGATGCGGATGCGATTGCAGCTTATACCGGAAACGGTGGTCTGCTGAAAGATTATAACGGTGCTGGTATCCAGCATATTTCCAATCGGGAATTGCTGACTTGTGCCTGTGATGTATTTGTACCGGCTGCTCTGGAAAATCAGATTGATGAGGAAATTGCAGCAGAAATGCAGTGCAAGTTCATTGTAGAGGGTGCAAATGGTCCAACCACTGCGGCAGCAGATAAGATTCTGGAACAGCGTGGTATTGTGTTAGTGCCGGATATTTTTGCAAATAGTGGCGGTGTCATTGTATCCTATTTCGAGTGGGTGCAGAATATTCAGGAACTCACTTGGGAGCGGGAACAGGTCAACGAGATGTTGGAAAAGTTGATGACAAAGGCGTTTGCAGCCCTCTATGAAACCGCTCAGGAAAAACATTGCACGCTGCGGATGGGTGCGTATGTGGTGGCCTTGCAACGGTTGATTGATGCAGAAGTCATCAAGGGATTGTTCCCGTAATGTGAAGAGAAACATTCAGAAACTTTATTTTTGAAAGTCTGGTCGGTTCGCTGGAATCGGCTGGACTTTTTTGTGTTTCGGGCGAAAAATAGAAAAAATTGGTGCAGAAAAATCAAAAAAACGGGAAAATGATGCGGAACGGCGGACATCCGTCCACCACAGGGAAACGGTATAGAGTTTTCAGAATGATGGTTTGAAGGGCGAATTCTTAATAAATCATGGTTTCTGATGGGGGGAGTTTGTTTTTTTAGGTGGGTTCTTGCTACAGAATCAAATTTTTTTGTTTTTCTTTTCTTTTTTCTTGAAAAACGAAGAAAAAGAGTGTATAATATAAATTGCGTGAGGCGAACGACACCGTTCCCTCATCGTAAAAACTGACTTTAATTTTATGCAGGAGGTTTTGACCCATGGTGTTCACATTTAAGAATCAGTACTTGCAGGGCGTATATGACAAGACTGCAAAGTGCTACGCAAATGAACCAGAATTTTTACAGGCTGTTGGTGAAGTACTGCAGTCTCTGGAACCGGTTGTTGCAAAGGATCCGTCCTATGAAACAAACGGCGTTATCGACCGGATCGTAGAACCGGAACGGATGATCAGCTTCCGTGTTTCTTGGGTAGATGATAATGGTAAGGTACAGGTAAACCACGGTTACCGTTGCCAGTTCAATTCTGCAATTGGTCCGTACAAGGGCGGTCTGCGTCTGCACCCGTCTGTTTGCCCGTCTGTTATCAAGTTCCTGGGCTTTGAACAGATCTTCAAGAACAGCCTGACCACACTGCCGATGGGCGGCGGCAAGGGCGGTTCTGACTTCGATCCGAAGGGCAAGTCCGACGGGGAAGTTATGCGTTTCTGCCAGAGCTTCATGACAGAACTCTGCAAGCACATTGGTGCTGACACCGACGTTCCGGCTGGTGATATCGGTACTGGTGCAAGAGAAATCGGTTACATGTTCGGTCAGTACAAGAGACTGCGGAACGAATTCACTGGCGTTCTGACTGGTAAGGCTCTGTCCTACGGCGGTTCTCTGGCAAGAACAGAAGCTACCGGTTACGGTCTGCTGTACTTCACAGAAGAAATGATGAACGTTATGAAGAACGATACCGTTAAGGGTAAGACCATCGTTGTTTCTGGTTCTGGTAACGTTGCAATCTATGCAACTGAAAAGGCTACTCAGCTGGGCGGCAAGGTTGTTGCTCTGTCTGACTCCAACGGCTACATCTACGATCCGAACGGCATCAACCTCGATGTTGTAAAGCAGATCAAGGAAGTAGAAAGAGGAAGAATCAAGGAATATGTAAACCGGGTAGAAGGTGCAACCTACACAGAAGGCTGCAAGGGTATCTGGACAATTAAGTGCGACATCGCTCTGCCGTGTGCAACACAGAACGAAATCGACGAAGAATCTGCTAAGATCCTGGTTGCAAATGGTACAAAGGTTGTTGCAGAAGGTGCAAACATGCCGTCTACACCGGAAGCAATTGCAGTATTCCAGAAGAACGGTCTGCTGTTTGGTCCGGCAAAGGCTGCAAACGCAGGCGGCGTTGCAACCTCTGGTCTGGAAATGTCTCAGAACAGCGAACGTCTGTCTTGGACATTTGAAGAAGTTGATGCAAAGCTGAAGGGCATCATGATCAACATCTTCCACAATGCATATGACAGATCCAAGGAATATGGCGTGGAAGGCGACCTGGTTGTTGGTGCAAACATCGCTGGCTTCCTGAAGGTTGCAGATGCAATGAAGTGGCAGGGTGTTGCATATTAATTTGCAACCTACCAGTTCTTTTCATTGACAACATTGTTTTGACACACATCATGGGCATAAAATAAACAAACAAACCCGTTTCGGTGCAGCTGCATCGGAACGGGTTTTTTGCGTCTAACATCAAATTTGTGTGATTTTTCCTATTATAATAGTATACTTCGATAAAAATCGGGACGGCGGTCTTTCTGCACGGGGAATGCCTGTCGGGTTTCTGCAACGGTTTTTGCGGAGAGGTCACAGACAAAACAACCCGCTGCACTGCGGCAGTCCTGTAAAATTGTGCCATCTGGAGCAATGAAACGGCTGTCACCGCTGTAATGCAGTCCGTCTTGTGTACCAACACAGTTGATTCCAGCTACATAGACCTGATTTTCAATTGCTCGGGCGGTCAGCAGGCTGCACCAATGCAGCTTTCGGCGTTCCGGCCAGTTTGCCGGAACAAGAATACAGTCCGTTTTTGGAGCGAGAGCAGAAAAAACTTCCGGAAACCGCAAATCATAGCAAATTAAACAGCCGAACCGAGTCCCGTCAATTTCGCAGGTCGGCAGAGCATTGCCCTTTTCAAAAAATTGGTCTTCTTGTGCGTAGGAAAAGGGGTGTAGTTTTACCATATCGAAGAAAAGTGAACCGTCCGGAGCAACAATGCTGTAATGGTTTTCTGCTTTTCCGCTTTTGGTAGCCTTGACCCAACCAAATCCAAGATAGCATTGCCCAGTGGTTGCCAACTTCTGCATCCAAGGGACAGTATCCAGACCAGCGGTAATGCTAGAATGTGTATCCATATTGAAGCCGGTGAAGCTCATCTCCGGAAACAGCAGCAGCCGTACTTCCATCGCCTGTGCGAGATTGCAGATGGAGAGAGCTGTTTTCTTGTTTTTTTCGTATTGTTTGGAAAAAATTTCTGTTTGTGCGAGTGCAATTCGCATAGAAAGAACCTCCGAATTTTTTTTCATTATACCATAGGATTTCATATTCTGCAAGCATCTTGCAAAAACTTTTTCTGCAAATCATCGGTAAAATAAATGAATCTGTTGAAAAATGAGAATCCTATTTTTTGGAATATGAGAAAACTTTTTTAAGTATTTTCGTTGAAATCAGGTGCTTTTTCGTGTGCAACATCTATTTTAATTAAAATTATCACGATTTTTGGAAAAAATATTGTGCAATATATACAAAAATGGAATGCGTGAATTGAGAAAGCAGACGAAAATCATGATGAAATCGTGACGAATCTTAAAATAGCCTTGACAAAGTGCAGGCGGATTGGTATAATATTGTTATGATGTGTTTATAGAATTGAAATAAAGGGAAATGCTCTGAAAATGGGTTCCCATACTTGAGAAAAAGAATTGCAAAAAGAATAGAGGAACAATCATGACACAAAAAGAACTGCGAAAACTGAAAAAAACAGAACTGCTGGAAATGATGATTGCCCTGCGGAATGAATTGGATCGAGTGCAGGCAGAACGGGATGCATTGCAAGAACAGCTGAAAACAGCGGAACAGAATGTTTTGCATCAGGTGGAAACAGATGCAGTACTGGCAGTTCAGAAAATATTAAAAGCAGTTGAGGATGAAACCGCTGCTTATCGGAAACGCATCCAAGCGGAATCCACAGAAAAAGAACCTGCACCGTCGGAAACTCCGGCGGATTCTCAGTAAGGAGGCGGTTCAATGGAGAAGCAAACGATGGATTTTCCAACCGCTGCACAGCTGACAGAAGAGCTGAAGCGAATCAAATATCGAAAAGGTTTTCAGAAGATGCTGCGGAGCACCATTTCTTCCTTGCTGGTGGTTGCAGCGATTGCCGTATTGATTTCGATGTTATTTTTGCCGGTTCTGCGAGTGACCGGAACGAGCATGACACCCACATTAACGAATGATGAGTTGGTTATCTGTGGAAAGCGGAGCAACTTCAAAAGCGGCGATGTGGTTGCTTTTTATTTTAACAACAAAATCTTATTGAAGCGGGTCATTGGCGTTGCCGGCGATGTGATTGACATCAAAGAGGACGGAACAGTTTACGTCAATGGAACAGCACTAGATGAGCCTTATGTCAATGAATTGGCATTTGGCGAATGTGATTTGGAGTTGCCGTATCAAGTACCGGAAAGCCGTGTGTTTGTGATGGGTGACCATCGGGCAACTTCCGTAGACAGCCGTTCGAGTGTAGTCGGCTGTATTGCAGAAGAATATGTTGTTGGCAGGGTCATTCTTCGGGTTTGGCCATTAAAAGAAATTGGGACAGTTCATTGATATAGAGATAGACAGTTTGATTTTATCCAATGAAGGAGGGCATTTTTTATGAACATCAATCAGAAAATTCAGGAATTTCTGACAGAACATCAATATCAAAAGAAGAGAAGAATTTTTACGGCAGTTTTGTCTTTGATGATTGTGTTTTCTGTTGTCAGCAGTCTGATTATGCCCGCCATCAGTATGACTATGCAGGATTTGGACGATGCAGCAGCAGTGGATACCATTGATGCAGAGCCAGCGGAAGAAAATATCATGCTGCTGGGAGAAAGTGCACCAATTGATTTGATAAAAGAATCCAATAAACATGAAATTATAATTACAGATAAGGATGAAAATAACAAAGATATAACGGATAACGATTATAATAAAGACGGAAGTTCTGCAAATCTATCATTTTTTATTAAATATACTCTTTTAAAAATGAAAAATAGATTCGATAAAAATAGTGATTATGATTTATACATTGATTATGATAATTTGAATGTAACAAGTATTGAAGATGGAAAAATATTTGACACAGATTATAGTGTAGACAAAGAAGCTGCTACATATACATTTGATAGTACTGAAAAACGTATAAAAATCAAATTGACGCAAGATTATATTGATAATTATGTTGATGGTGAAGATAAGACTGGTGATTTAACAGGTAGTTTTTATTTTTCTGGTACAGTAAACCGTAAAAATGATGCCAGCGGTGACCAAACCATTAAAATTGGTGGAGAGGAAATCACGGTCAAGTTTCAAGATAAGAATGTAAGCTTAACAAAAAATGGTTGGGTAGACTCTGCCAATAATGGCGACATTGTATGGACGATTAATGTAAATCCAAACGGACTTTCTTTGAAAGATTATACTTTGGTTGATAATATGTTGCAAAAGGCTTCTGGTGATGTTTCCATTGACCCATCCAATGCAGCAACTTATCATACTGACACCAAACAAATAACCTTTGATGAAAATAATACTGACAATGTAACCATTACCTATCGCACGAAAATTGGAACAGCGGATTTGCAGGCTGGTAATGTGACGAATAAGGCAACTCTTCAAAAGGATGGAGAAAATCCAATTGAAGATTCCAAGACCGTTACTTTTGATAAAACACCTGTCAATGTTACCAAAGACGGAAAAGCAGACTATGAAAATGGCAGGTCCAGAAACAAGAAAATTGACTGGACAATTACCATTGCAAGCAAATATGGCACATCTCTGAATGGCTATCAGATTAAGGATGCTAATTTGCCAGACAACGATGTTACCATTTCACCAAGTGGCACGTTGACGAAAAATGGTGATGGCACTTGGACATTGAATGTAGCGGATAATGTGACAGGAGTTACCTTAAATTATAGTGCAGATGCAACTGATGGCGACAATAAAAACAGCGTTTCTATTCACTATCCAGACGGAAGTCCGACTGGTGGGAATACAGAAAAAACTGTGTACTATAAGAAAGAATCAGAAATGATTTCTGTCAATAAAAACGGTAATTACAATCAGGATACCCACGAGATTACTTGGACGATTCAGGTAACGCCGGTAAATGGTTATTCCCTGAACGGTTATTATCTGGAAGATAGTCAGTTCCCAACATCAGCAGGTGATTTCCAGTTGACAGATTGCAATACATCTGATTTTAAAATTGAAAATGGCAGATTAACATTTACAAGTGATATTAAACATTCTGTCACATTGCAATACAAAACAAAGGTTTCTGTTCCAGAAAATAATGGCAATGCAGAAGTGACAACCGCTGTTACCAACGAAATCGAAGATAAATTTACGACAACAAAGGTTGTATCTGTTTCTGTAAAGTCCAGAAATACCATTGCAAAAACCGTTGTTGGTAATTCATATGTGAGTGAGCCAACAAGCAATGCAATTTCGCAAGAGTTTTCTTGGAAAGTGGACATTACAAGAGATGGCAGCTTTGATGGCTATATTTATCAGGATACCTTGACAGCTTCTACAAATGGGACACATACCATTACAGCTGATCAATTAGCTGCTTTAAAAATCATTGCAAAAAAGGAATATAATGGAAATGCAACCGAATTGAAACAAGGTACAGATTATACGGTTGACCGAAAAACAGATGGAAGTGGATTTGAAGTAAAATTCTTGTCTACAACAAAAGATTATAACTATATTTCTTTTAAATACAGCACAATTGCTACCATTCCAGAATCTGCTGCTTATGGACAGTATACCTTTAACAACAAGGGTTCTTCCAACAAGGGCGGCGGTGAACCGAATCCGGGCGTTACCATTGAAAAGAAAAATCCAGTGCAGACGATTTCAATTTTTGTAAGAAAAGATTGGGACGATCATGAAAATTCTGCCAATGATAGACCAACCAGCATTACTTTCAAGGTACAGTATCAGGAAAATAATGGCGAATGGAAAGTCCTGAAAAAATCCGGCGATACCTATCTGTTTGAAGGCGATGCGGACTATAGCAGTGCAAGCGTAGTAGAAGTTACGCTGAACGCTGAAAATGAGGCAAGCTGGTCAAATTACAGATGGGAAACCACGCTTTCCGGACTGCCGTCCAGTGTTACAATGAACGGGAATACGAAAACTTATCGGTATCGTGTTCAGGAAATCAAGTATAACGGCGATCAGGCAATTGAAAACGGAGTTTTTTCCACTGCAAACGGTGTTTATCGGAATGCCGGCGGCGGTTATAGTGCACCAGTAGGAACAAATAACGGGGAAGCACTCGTTATCAACGAGTATCATCCGAATATTTCTCTGCAACCGGTGAAATATTGGAAAGACGGCAACAATCAAGACATCACCAATTATCATGGCGATATTACAGAAATCACCGTTGTTCTGGTCAGCAAAGAAAGCGATGGAAAATTCTATCCGGTAAAGGACAGCAATGGAAATCAGCTGACAGCAACTCTGAATGCAAGCAACAACTGGGGCAAGAACCTGACTGCATGGAGCGGTCTGTCCAGCGAAAAGAATTATCTCCTGATTGAAACAGCGGTTAAGCTGAAAGGTGGGACAACAAAAAATCTCTTCTCTGTTTCGGATAGTGGCACAGATTACAACAGTAAGGAAATGTCTTTTGCAGTAGGCGAAACGTATTATAAGGCAACCCTGCTCGGCAATTCTGTTCAGCCGACTGCGGACGCAACGATTTCTGTTACCAATACCGTATATGAAACCAAAAATATTACTGTTCAGGCAAAAAAAGAATGGAAACCGTCAAAGCCAGATGGTGTTTCCGGCGTTGTGGTAGAATTGCAGCGAAAAGCCAGCAATTCGAATGACTGGACAGCATATCCGGAAAACGATACCACAAAATCACAACAAACCTTAAATGATTCTAACAGCTGGCACGCAAGCTGGAGCAATCTGCCAAATCAAAACGCAGACAGTACTGGCAGAATCAGCTATACCTATCGGGTTGTAGAAGTTGGCTATGTAAAGACAGATGGAACGAAAGTTGCGATTCAGAATAATGCGTTCGCACTGGCAAAGGATACACAAGGCAACGCTGACGGACTCTATCGGGTATCCTATCAGAATCAGGAACTGACAAAGGATGGAACTGTTCAAATTACCAATACCTATAAGCAACTGACATCCATTGAACTGACACCGGAAAAGAAGTGGGAGGGAGATATTGACTCTCAAACACAAAATCCTTTTGTGGAAAGACCGAAGAGTATTACTTTGCAATTGCAGCAAAAATTGGGAGAAAATGGAACATGGGTGTCGATGGAAGGAAAAACCCTGACATTGACAAAGAATGATCAATCTCAGTATGATAAGAGTACATGGAAATCTGATTCCAAGAAATTTGAAAATCTTCCAGAAAAAGTGATTCGTGTCAATGCAGATGGTTCTTATACAGAACAGAAGTATTACTATCAGTTAGTGGAAATCGGCTATACACCAAATGGCAGTGATACTGCAATTAGTATTCCGGCTGGAGAAACCTCTTTTGAAGTAACTGCTCAAAACAACGGTCAAACTTACAATGGACGTTATTCATTTAGTTCTGATGTGAATAATGGTTATAGCGGTTCTTTGAAAATTAAAAATACTTATAAAGAAGATATTGGATTAAGTAAAAATATTGTAATTGGAAGAACCAGTTCTAACAGTATTTCTATTTCAAAAGATGAACTGACACAATTTAAAAAGAAAATTGGAACGGAAGACTATTATATATTCAACTATACAGTAGACTTTTCCAGTAGCCAAAAGGATGCAGCAAGTCCATTTTCTGATATTATTCCGGAAGGATTTGAATTTTGTGAAAATTCAAATTGGGATGGAATACAGATGGCATGGCAATCTGGTTCCACAATTGATCAATATTCACCATTGACCGGAGATCCAGGAAATATTGCTAAACATTTCGATGGATATTATGAACATCCAGTTTTCGTATGGCCGACATATGGTATAAATAGTGCAAAAGTTGCTTCTGATTTGAACACAATTTGGGAAAAATTTGGAAAACAAGAATGGTATTATTATGACAGAGCAAATAACAGAGTATATTTTAATAAGCCTGATTTGTGGGCAAAAATGTATATCTGTTATTCCATTAAAATTAAATGTGCAGATTTAGAGGCAAAGATTGCGAATGGAAATTATGAGATTCTCAATCAAGTAATCAAACATGAAAAAGATGGTGCAGAAACGGCTCAGAAAGATTCAGCTTCTGTTATCATCAAAAACCAAACCCCAACCGACCTCATCACAAAAACCTATCAGTCAGCCGCTCTTCCGGGTTATATCTCTTATACCTTGGATATTAACCCGCAGGGCAAGACCCTTTCCAGCGGCGATACCATCGACATCGAAGACCTTTTCAAAACCGTTAGCTATTATGACAGCGACTGGAATGGTGGCGAAACGACAAATGGTACGAATCTGGTCGATGTCCTGATGCGAAACATCAATATTTACAAGATTGATGCAAACGGCGACAAACAGCAGCTCTCTGCCAGTGAGTATACCCTGCAGTTCGATTGCAGCGAAAATGGTGTGCAGAGTGATGGCGAAAAGGGTGCAGCTCTTCTGAAACTGACGGTTCCGGATGCAACCCATTTGCAGGTGACTTATTCCTATAAAATCATCGCCAACAAGAATACACCATCTGTTATTCATGGCTGCAAAGTCAGAAAAAATGGCCGCTATGTGCCAATGGAGAGCGGTCTTGTTCCGCCAGCAGGCGATAAGATTACCTTCTCCAACACGGCAAAGTTGAAAGCAGACAGTGCCTCCGGAGAATCTTCTCATAACAATCAGGAATATACCGTATTCCAGTCCGGCGGTACGATTTCTACCAACCCGATTCCAAAGGTTTATAAAATCAATACCGGCGACTATACCATTAAGTCTTTGAACGCAAGCTTCTTGCTGGCAAAGTATGAATCTGGAAACTGGTATTATGCATCAAAGGTGAATGCAGATGGAGCGATTACTTGGGGCAAGCAGTCTTTCAGTGGCAAAACTGTCCCTGCAACAGATGCATATGTCATCAAAGTGGAAGGAACACAGCCGAAAATCAGCTTGGAACAAAATGTGCTCTATAAGCTGGTAGAAATCTCTGTTCCGACAGGTTATGAGGGTTCCAACTTGAATCTGCCGTCTGGTACAGATTTCAGAGCATTGATAACTGGCTATCTGAACAGCAATCTGACAACGTACAACAAACAGGATTATACTATATTCCTGAACAACTATAATCCGAATCATTACTTCTCCTTTAACAGCAATGTCAGCGGAAACAATATTCCACATGATGTGAGTCAAAGCGAGATTCAACAGATTAAGTCGGGCGACGACCTTAATATCCCGAATAATGAATTGATTGACATTGGTGTGCAGAAGCAGTGGGTAAATAGTACCAATACAATTCCAGAAAATGCTTCAATTACAGTAGAACTGTACTGGTCATATGAAAAGAGTACCAGCGGCATTCCAGCCAGTGCAACATTGGCAACTGCAACGGATTTGGGTATTCTGGACAGCAGCTTTAACGCAACAAAGACTTTGACAAATCCAGAAAATGCAAAAGTTTGGACAGATTTGCCGAACGGAAAAGCTGGCAAGCCGATTTACTACTATGTAAAGGAAACTGCTTATACTTATGGCGGTAACACGTATACCTTGCAGGAAGATGGCAACTATAAAGATGGTTCTGACCTCGGCGGATATTTGCCGATTTATCAGAACAATGCAGCCAACCGAGATGCAACCGTTCAGATTCAGAACACACAGCGTCTGATGCTGAAAAAGGTGTGGAAAGACATCAACAATCAGGATATGAAGCCGCTGTCGAGTTCTGTTGATGTTATGGTTTACGGTATTCAAGTAGATTCTGCTGGTAATGAAACCAAAGAAGCATTGTTTACAACTCCGGTTACACTGGGCGATACGAACAGCTGGCAGCTGGATATTACAAACTTGATTGGCGATAAAAATTTGAGTGTTTACAAGCGGTTTGAGGTAACAGAAACAGACGTGGATACCAGCAATATGGTTATCAGCTGCGTATTCAACTTAAACCAGAATACCGGTGAAATTATTGTTACCAACAAGAGCACACAGCCAACCGATGCTTCTGTAACGGTTCAGAAAGCTTGGAGCGATGGCGAAAATCTGCACGATGCAGATACAGTATCGGTAGATTTGTATCAGTCTACGACTGCTCTGCCGAGTGGTACAACATTCAGCTTGGATTGGTTGAATAAAAACGCAACAAAGCTGGCTGACAAGACTGTAACGCTGAACAAGGATAACGACTGGAGTTATACTTGGGCGGAACTGCCGCTGAAAAATGATAGCGATCAACCATATTATTATTATGTATGGGAAGATACCGCAAACAGTACGATTGCAAACAAGGATAAATATACGGTATCTTACACGAAATCCAGCAACAGCACAGCCTACAAGACCAACTACACCATCACCAACAGCAGAAGTGCGATTACAGTACAGAAGCAGTGGTATGATGAAGATGGAAATCTGATTACCAATCTGTATGATGAAGATGGAAATCTGATCATAAATAATATGGCAAATTTGCAGGCAATCACGCTGAAGGTGTATAAAAAGACTGGAACAGTTCCAACAGATTCAATTGGCATTGTTGCCTTTGGGGATTCCATTACAGATGGATATAATAATTCATGGGAGACTGGTGGCTTAAACTGCTCCAGAAATGACAAGTGTTATCCAAGCAAACTGACAACCATGCTTACAGCAGCTGGTTTCAAATTAAAGAACAATACAGTGGATAATCAGGGTCAAAGTACACAGCAAATCGGTGATGCTGGACAGGGATTCCGTTCTCGTGTTGGAAATATTCCAAATGATACTAAGATTGTATGCTTATTGGGCGGCACGAACGATATTCATCAAAGTGGCAGTTCTGTAAAGGGCAATCCGCAAGGAGTTTTTGAACGACTGCAAGCACTGATTGGCGATATTCAGAAGCAAGCACCAAATGCAACGATTTTTGTAGGCAGCATTCCGCATTTTGACTTCTACAAAGATGGAACATTAACAACAGGCGGAGGTTGGTGGAATTGGCTCTCAGGTTATGCAGATAATGACGGTGCAATTCCAAATGGTCTTATTGATCAGTATAATGCAAAAATCAAAGCATATGCAGAAAAAACAGCAGGTGTTTACTTTGTGGATGTATGCAGCGTGGTAACAGATGATGATATTCGTGCGGATGGTTGTCATCCAAATGAAGCCGGTTACACGAAAATTGCAACCGCTTATTCCAACGCAATTCAAGACTACTACACCAACAAAGAACCGGTTCAGGAAAATGGTAAAGATTTGACCATTACGCTGAGCAACAAAAACAACTGGCGTGCTGCGATTGATGTTCCAGCTGGCGGTGGTACCTATTGTGTAGAAGAAGTGGATGTTCCAACTGGCTGGAATGTCACCTATGAAAACAACGCACAGCAGGCAAACAGCACCACACCAATTTTGGTGAAAAACCAGAAGCAGCCGACTGACATCAATCTTACAGTAGAAAAGACTTGGGCGAAAGATGATGCATCTAAGCGACCGGACAGCATTTCTCTGACCTTGCTGCGAAGCAACGGCAAGAAACAGGATAATTCTGATGCTGCAAACACAAGTGAATGGTTCTGGGAAGAACTGAGAATTCCAACACCAACACCGACAACGAGCGGCAACCGGTGGACGTTTGCCTATACAGGACTTCCGGCAAAGGATGTTTATGGGAATGATTACCATTACAAGGTGCAGGAAGCAGCGGTCAACGGCTATACTGTTTCTTATGGTCTTAATGGAGCTGGAGAAGAAAATGGCGTGACTGCAGCAGCTGGCGAAACTGCAACCTTGCATGTAACCAATACTCGTGCGATTGCATTGCAGATTGAAAAGCAGTGGTCGGATGGTGCAACGAATCAGCACTTGCAGGATGCAGTTCAAGTTCGGATTTATCGTTCGACAAATCCAAGCGATGTTCCAACTGCAAATCTGACCTTGCAGGTGACACCGGAAACGGTTTCTGTTGGTGTCAATGGAACGGCAACGGTTACTGCAAACAAAAAGATTACTGTAAAGGAAATCGCAAATGACACAATTGCAAATGCAACTATTTCTGAAGACGGAAAAACCTTGACCATTACTGGGAAAGAAGCAGGCGAAACCACCATTACAGTTACCGATGGAACGATGGAAAAGCAGATTTCTGTTACTGTATCGGTAGAACCAACGTTGAATCTGGCTATTGAGCCGACAAGCATTCAAGTTGGAGGAACTGCAACTCTGACACCAAGTATGAGTGATGGAAGCGATTGTAGCGGTGTTACTTATTCGATTACAGAAGGGAATGATGTTGTTTCGATTAGCGGTAATACAGTTACTGGTTCGAAAGCCGGAACAGCAACCATTGTTGCAGAGCGAAACGGCAAAACATCAGATCCTGTTACCATTATCGTTACAGAACCGCCGCTGAGCTTGAATCCAGAAAGTGTGACTGTTTCTGTTGGTGATACGGCTACGATTCAGGCAAACCGGACTGTGACACTTTCACAAAATCCAGATGCCAACATTGCAACGGTAACGATTTCGGAAGATGGAAAAAACATTACTGTAACAGGTGTTGCAGCGGGTTCGACTTCTTTCAAGGTAGAGGATTCGGACGGACAGGAAAAGACGGTTTCGGTTACTGTAGAAAAGAGTGTTGAATTTAAGCTCTATAAAGATGGTGTGGATGTTACAAATAAAGGCTTATCTTATGATGATAGGTTTAAAGTGAAAAATGGTACTGTTGTAACATTTAAAACAAGTATACCATTTACCAATGTTGAAACTACAAATGGTTGGTTTATATCTGTAAATAAAGTTGATGAGAAAACATTTACAGTGGGAGTAGGTGGATATAAAAATCCAAGTGCTTATGATAATGGATTTAACATAACATATAATGATGCTTCTGGAACAAGTATTACAAAGAAATACTTTGTTGAAATCACAGATGCTGACCCTCCAATTACACTGACAGCTTCCTCTAAATTTGTAAAAACAGAAAAGACTTTGCAGATAAAATCAAATGTAACAGGTGTGACCTATTCGTCCTCGAATGCACAGATTGCTACTGTAGATGCGACAACTGGACTTGTAACCGGTGTTAGTGTAGGTGAAGTAACAATTACTGCGAAGAAGAATGGTTATACAGATGGAACAATCAATCTAACTGTTACAGATGTAGATATCACTGGAAAAGTGTTGACAAGTAATGAAGTCTATACATTCAATATTCCAGAGAAATATCAAGATAACATTAAAAAGTTAGAAGTTTCTTTTGCGGATTATTCTGCTACTAATAATGTTGGAATTAATGTTTATTTTAATGCTTCTAATGCAATAGATACACAACCAAATAGTTGGATTGAATTTGATGGAAGCAATGGAAATATGAAAAATCTCTATATTTTTAATGATCATAACAATTATTTTTCTAAAGTGAATTATCAATTTGGTATTGTTAATGGTAATACTGCTATTTGGGAAAAAAATTCAGCATCTAAAAATGAAAAAATTATTTTTCAAGCTAAAGATACTGTAAACTGTACAATTACAAAAATTAGCATCATAAACGAAGCAGGAGAAACACACACCATTACAAACTTTGAAGAAACATATACCCCCCAATCCCTCTCAGCCCCACGCAGAGCCGTTGCAGCAGCGGCTGTCATCGAATCGGAACAGTTGCTCTCTGCCGCCAACGAAACCGCTGGCGTTCAGACACAGGCTCTCGAAAACACCATTGATGCAAGCGAAGTTTCCGATAGCGACTGGGCAAGCGGTCTGCTGCTCGAAATCGACGCAACCGACCACTGGCAGGGCAGCGTGACGAATCTTTCGGTTACCGACAGCAACGGCAACACCTACTACTATTGGGCGGTGGAAGAACCTGTCACGGGCTATACGCCAAGCTATCTGTTCCAGGATGCTGACGGCTCGCAGAGCAACGCCATCAAGGCAGATGCACAGGTGGACGGCACAGACATCATCGTCCTGAACACCAAGCAGGATACCTCCTACACCCTCCCCAGCACCGGCGGAACGGGCGTGACCCGCTATTATCTCATCGGCTTGCTGCTGATGGGTGGCAGCGGACTGGTAGTTTGTTATCAATTTCGGCGGAAACGCCATGGAAATTGTGCAAAATAAACAAAATTAGAGTTCTTCTGTTGACATTTTTGGAAAATATTTCAGAACTCCTTGACAAACGCATTGACTTGTGTTACAATAATATCAAGGAATTCTGAATAAACAGAGAACCGTATGCGAAATGGCGAAATGCCATCACAACAAAAATTTAAAATGTATCTAAAAAATGGATACAAAGGAAAAGGAGCGTTTATTATGAAAAACACAAAAAGAGCAAGAAGAGCTGCAGCGTTCGCCGCAGCCGTAGTGATGGCAGCTTGTGCAGCCGTTCCGATGAGTAGTTCGTTTTCTGCAAGTGCAGCTGGAAATAACACCATTACAATTACCGCTGTAGATGGTGCAGCTATTACGCATAATTATGAAGCATATCAGGTTTTCAAAGGACAGTATGCAGCTGGTTCACTTGGTAATATTGATTGGGGTACTGGTGTAGATGGAACTGCTATTTTAGCTGAGTTGCAAAGTGCAGCAGCACCTTTAGATGTATTCAATGGTGCAAAAGATGCAAAGGATGTAGCAGAAAAGTTGGCTGCTGGTGTTACAAAGGCAGACGATGATACATTGGCAGTCGCTTTTGCAGCAGTTGTTGGAAAGCATTTAACAGCTGTTAAGAGTGGTACATATGCGAATGGAGAAATTACTGGATTGGATGATGGTTATTATTTGGTTCAGGATGCTTCTGATTCTCCATCTGGTACTGGAGAAACTAACAGCGGTGCAAAGACACGGTTTATTTTAAAAGTTGCTGGTGGCGGCAATGTTAATGTAACTGCGAAAAGTTCCGCTCCTTCTGTTATTAAAAAGGTAAAGGAAGACGATAAGCCGGTTACAGGTGCTGTTACAGTTGGAGCATATACAGCAAATGCACAATACAACGATGTTGCAGACTATTGCATCGGCGAAAATGTTCCATTTGAACTGATCAGTACAATGCCGAGTACTTATGATGATTATACATCGTATTTCTATCAGTTTACAGATACTCTGGCAAGCAACTTTACACTGAACACAAATAGCATTGCTGTTAAAGTCGTAAATGCAGATGGTGAAACACCATTGACTGCTACTGATTATACTGTAAGTTCTCAGGATGAATCTGGAAAGTTTACCATTACGATTAACGACACCAAGAAGATTACTTCTATTAAAAAGGATAGCACAATTGTAGTAGATTATAATGCTACATTGAACGACACTGCTGAGATTGGCTTGCCTGGTCAGGAAAACAAGGTAGACTTGACGTATTCCAACAATCCGAACTACACTGGCGATGGTGCAAGCACACCTGAAGGTGATAAGGGAAAGACACCAGAAGATAAGGTTATCGTATTCACCTATGAACTGGATGTAACCAAGTATTTGGGTAATGAAGAAACAAAGGCAGATGCTGAAGACGGAACAAAGGCAGGATTTAAGCTTGGTAATGCAGATGGTTCTAAGTGGGCAACTGTTGATGGTAATTTAAGAATTACTGGCTGGGTTGATGATGTGGCTGCTGCTACTGAAGTAACAACTGATGCAACTGGTATTTTTAAGTTCATTGGTTTGGATGATGGCAAATACACCTTAAGAGAAACAACGACTCCGACTGGTTATAATACTATGGCTGATTTGACTCTGACCATTGGTGCAACAACTGCCAATAATCAGGTTTGGTCTGGAACAGCAAGTGATGCATTGTCAGCAATTAAGTTGACAATGAATAGTACTAATATCGATGGCGACGTTGATAAGGGTAATGTAGAAGGTTCTATCATCAACCAGAAGGGTTCTTCTCTCCCGTCCACTGGTGGTATCGGTACAACGATGTTCTATGTTGGCGGCGGTGTGCTGGTTGCAGGTGCTGGCGTGCTTCTCATCACCAAGAAGCGGGCAAAGAAAGATGCTGAATAAACCACGATCCGGAACGTCCGGTTTTCAAAAATCCTAATTTCACAGTCTGCCGGCGGGTGTATGCCTGTCGGCAGGCATTAGGGAGTGCCTCATGAGAAAGAAAAAAACAGGTGTCATTTCAACCATTTTTTTGATTTTGATTTTACTGGTGGGGCTCTCCGTAATGCTGTATCCAACCATCAGCGACTGGTGGAATTCCAAAGTACAAACCCGTGCCATTGCAAGCTATAGTCAGGCGGTCGAGGAACTGGACGACAGCGAAGCGGAACTGCTGCTCCAGCAGGCAAAGGACTACAACAAAGACCTTTACAACCTGCCCGCCCCGTTCACCAACTGCGACCAGCTTTCTGCGTATGATTCGCTCTTGAATATCTCCGGAACGGGAATCATGGGCTATATTACCATTCCTGTCATCCATGTGGAACTGCCAATTTACCACGGCACGAGCGAAGAAGTGCTGAATATTGCAGCCGGACATTTAAAGGGGTCGTCCCTACCGGTCGGCGGAGCAAATACCCATTCTGTCATTTCCGCCCATCGTGGCTTGCCCTCGGCGAAGCTGTTTACCGATATCGACCAGATGGTCGTGGGGGATACGTTCACGATTACGGTTTTGGATCAGGTTCTGACCTATCAGGTCGAACAAATCCGAATTATCCTGCCGGAGGAGATTGAAAATCTCTATATTGAGCCGGAACAGGACATGGTAACGCTGATGACTTGTACACCTTACGGAGTCAATACCCATCGGTTATTGATTCGTTCCAAGCGAATTGATACAAAATACCAATCTCACGCTACGGTTGCTGCCGATGCGGTACAGTTAGATCCCATGCTGGTTGTGCCATGTTTATCTGCACCGCTGTTGTTGGGATTATTTATTTTCTGGGGCGTGAGCGGAAAGCGAAACAAGCGGCATTTCCCACATGAAGACCCGCTGTCCCTGTTTTCCGAAGAACCGCCGAAAAAGAAGAAAAAGTAGGGAGGAACTGCGAATGATACAGCGAAGATGGTTTGCTCGTTTGCGTTATGGTGCAGCGGCATTGTTATTTTTTCTCTGTTTTTGGCTGACACCCATGCAAACAGAAGCTGCTACAGACGGAATGCTGACGATTATTTGTAAAGACGGCGATACCATTCTTCCCAATCTGACGTGGAAGCTCTATCGAGTCGGCAGCTATAGTTCCAGCGGAGAATTGCTTTTAGAGGGTGATTTTGCAGATTACCCCGTCAACGGGAAGCTGACCACCACCGCCGAAGTGCAGGATGCAGCGGATACACTGGCGAATTTAACGGTAGTGGATGCGATTGCACCGCTTTCCACTGGAAAAACAAACCAGAGCGGAGCAGTGACGTTTGCCCCGCTGGAAACTGGAGCATATCTGATTACTGGAAAGCCGGTTGTCGTTGGAAATAAGCGATACATTCCAGCACCAGCTCTGTTGGATTTGACAGAAGAGTCTGGCAGCGATACATTTCAATGGAATATTTATCCGAAATTTACCGTGAAGCCGTTTACGACTTCTTCCACAGTCAAATATAGCGTGGAAAAAGTTTGGTTGCATGATGAAGGCATGACCATGAATCGTCCGGAAGATTTGGTGATTCAGCTGTATTGCGATGATGTCATGCGGGAAGAAGTCACGCTGAATGAAGCAAATGGGTGGTCGTATTCCTGGGAAGGAAATTCTCTGGAAGAATGGCATGTCAAGGAACTTGTCGTTCCGGAGAATTATTTGGTGGTCTATAAGCAGAATGATACACAGTTTTTGATTTTCAACTCTCACAATCAGACGGGTTCTCAGGAACTGACAACCGCACCCATTACAACCACCACAACGACTGAAACCACAACCGTCACAACGGAAACCGTACTTTCTAAAACAGAAACGACAACACCAGAAACGACGACCTCTGTTGGAAGTTCGATTTCTGGCGGTACAGCAATTGTTTCTACAACAGAAACCGGAACAGCAACCATAACATCCGGCAGTGGTACAACATCAACCGGAAGTAGTGGCTCTACAACCAGTGGTTCTGGAACGGGAACAACGGTTACGACTACAAAGCCGACTTTGCCGGCAACGGGGCAGCTTTGGTGGCCAGTTCCATGCTTGGCAGCAGGCGGATTGGTGTTGCTGGGTATTGGCTGGCGAATGGATAAAAAAGAGGACTAATGCATGAAACGATGGAAAGCAGGACATTTTGTAATGCTGGCGGGGGCAGTGCTGCTGATAGCAGCACTGTCCCTTGTTCTTTGGAATTGGCATGAAAGCAATCAGGGCGGAGAATCTGCCAAAAAAATACGGGATACCCTTCATTCTGCCTTAGAAGAAGAGGAGCAAACTGGCAATGGTTTCCCGATTGCCACAACGATTGTTTCTGTTCCAGAAAGACAAACTACAACACAAGTGGTAGGAGGGATTGGTTCTGGTCAGGATTCCGAAACAGGAATGATTTCCGGTGTGGAAACGTCCCGTCCGCAGATTGCGGATGCATGGGATGCCTATCAGACGACAACCGGAACAAATCCTGCCAAAGAACAGGAAATATGGGCGGAAATTGATAGCGATTGGTATATTGGCATTCTGACGATTCCAACCTTACAGGTGGAAGTTCCGATTTTTTCGGAATATGTATTTGACCAGTTGCCCTATACCCCCTGTCGTTATGCTGGCAGCTATCTGACTGATAATATGATTGTCGCAGCCCATAACTATGATTCTCACTTTGGACGAATCCGAAAGCTGGACAGCGGCGACCCGATTGACTTCACGGATGTAACCGGAACGGTCTATCATTATCAGGTCATACAGACGGAAATATTACCGGATACTGCTGTGGAAGAGATGGAGCAGGGAAATTGGGATTTGACGCTATTTACCTGTACGCTCAGCGGAACGCAGCGTGTAACAGTTCGTTGCGAGCGGATTTCCTGAATGATTTCCGGCGAATCAAGATGCTTTTTGATGCCATTCTATCTGTGGATGAGAATGGCATTTTTTATTTTCTAAAATGTTAATTTTTCCGGTTGCATTGTGTTTTCATTGAAAATATGGTATAATATTTTTTTACAAACGAAAAATTGGGGGAATTGTTTTCGGGGAAATTGAAAGGAGCATGATGATGCAATCAACTTGGTTAGACAAATTAGAACGAAAATTCAGAAAGTTTTCCATTCCCAACCTGATGAACTTGATTTTGGTCGGAATGGCAGTGGTATTTCTGTCGGATATTTTTTTGAGTGTCCAGTATGGAACAACGCTTTCCAGCTACCTTTATTTTAGCCGCAGTGCGATTTTTCACGGGGAAGTTTGGAGAATTTTGTCGTTTCTCTTTATTCCTATCAATTCTAGTCCGATTTGGATTCTCTTTTCCATGTATTTCTATTGGCTGATTGGGTCTGGCTTGGAACGGGAATGGGGAAGTTTTCGGTTCAACGTCTTTTATCTTTGCGGAGCAATTGGAACGATTATTTCCGGCTTGATTACGGGCTATGTGGGCAACACCTATTTGAATTTTTCGCTGTTTCTGGCGTTTGCTCTGCTGTATCCGGATTTTCAGGTGATGCTGTTCTTTATATTGCCGGTGAAAATGAAATGGCTCGCATGGCTGGATGTGGCATTTTTAGCGTTAGAATTTCTGCGGAGCAGCTGGTCGGGAAAGCTGGCAATTCTCTTTGCTTTTGCCAATATTCTGTTGTTCTTCGGAAAAGATTTCTGGCAGTTTTTCCAGAATCAGATTCGGCGGTATCAGTATCGAAAAAAGATGAAGTAAGTTCAGCGAAAAGAGGCGAATCGCAGTGAAACAGTGGCAACAAAAAGTATTTGGGATCGTTTTATTTATTGCAGCCATTTTTTTGATTTTAGCGAATTTTGAAGAATCATCCTATGCATTTTCGTTTTTGTTTGAATTGATTCAGCCGGTCATTGTAGCAGGTGTTCTGGCATTCTTTTTACATATTCCGATGAATGGCTTCCGGAATTTCCTGCAAAAACATGCCAAACGTCCCCACAAGGAACGGTTTTGGAATACCATTAGTCTGGTGTTGACGTTGCTGTCAGTTTGTATTGTATTGGCAGCGGTTTGTATGCTGATGATTCCGGCATTGATTCAATCCATCATGGATATTTACAACAAAGTGCAGCATAACTTGCCGATTTGGCTGAATCAGCTGGCAGCGTATGGCATTGATACGGCGATGTTGGAAGAATGGCTGAAAAATGCAGAACAAGGGCAGCTGCTGCAAAAGCTGATTGTTGGCGTTGGAAACTGGGTACCAACCATTTTCTCTGCCGCAGCGTCTACCGCAAGCGTTGTGGTGGATGGTGTCGTTGGCTTTATTCTGGCAATTTATCTCTTGATGGAACGGCATACCATCGGCAGACAGCTCAATAAGTTACTGGAAGCCAACTTGCAACATACTACTTGTCAGAAAATTCGGGATACGGGAAATTTGATTTGTCAGATTTTCCGGAGTTTCCTGTGTGGGCAGTGTTTGGAAGCGGTCATTCTGGGAACACTGATGTTCCTTGCCTTTGCAATCTGCGGCATTTCCTATGCGGGGCTGATAGGCGTTTTGACGGCAGTTTGTTCGTTTATTCCCTTTGTGGGGGCATTCTTGGCATGCTGCACCGGAGCACTGCTGAACCTGATGATCGACCCGTGGAAAGCATTGCTTTGTATTTTGGTTTATCTGGTGGTACAGTTTATCGAAGGACATTTTATTTACCCGAAAGTGGTTGGTAATTCGGTCGGCTTATCCTCGTTCTGGGTTCTGGTTGCCGTTTTGGTGGGGCAGAATTTGTTCGGGGTGTTCGGAATGATTTTGTTTATTCCGCTGACCTCCGTCATCTATACACTTCTGAAAAATGATACCAACCGAAAATTGCAGAAAAAGGCAGAATTGGCACAGGAAACAGTCGGAACGGATTCCGAACCGCATCAAACAGAATAGCATTTGAAACCGCTTTTCCCTTATCGGGAGAGGCGGTTTTCTGTTGAGCAGGTGCGAAGCACAAATAAAAAGTTTTTCGATGCAGCAGTTTTTCAAAAATGCTGCCGAGGTGTGGGCGAGCAGCCCACATTTGCGGAGCAAATTAGACTTGTGAATAAAACTGCAACAAAAATCTAAGAGCAAATCGAAAGAATCGTGGTTTTGAATGATGAGCCGCAGGCAACAAAAAGTTTTTTGATCCAGCAATTTTTCAAAAATGCTGGCGAGGTGTGGGAGAGTAGCCCACATTTGCGGAGCAAATCGAAAATTTGCAATATGGTTTTTCTGCTGCAATCGCATTTTTTGAAACTTTCAAATTCAAGTAAAGTTGAAGAATGAGAAATAAGTTGTAAATTCAGACAAGGCAACGGGGCGATTGCAGCACGCTGGCAGGCAAAAGCAGGGGTGGAACCCCCTTTTGCCGGATGTGAAAGACCGTTTTCCCTAAGAACATTCCATTTGAACAGTAAAATCTCCCCTTGCAATCCCTCCCTTAAAATCCACTTCTCAAGAAATGCAGCTTTTGCAAAAATCAGAAAAAATAGAAAAATTGCTTTTGCAATCAAGAAACTTTGTGAATTTCTTGACAACAGACCACGAAATCTGGTACAATAAGCGTATAGGAAGGAAAATCAGTTTCCTTTTTTCCGGCGAGCATCTGGCAGAACCACCGGAAACAAGCATAAGAATCGAAAGGACTTGATGAACATGGGTTTGACATTAACCGAAAAAATCCTGAAGGCACATCTGGTAGAAGGCGAAATGAAAAAGGGTACCGAAATCGGAATCCGTATCGACCAGACCCTGACACAGGATGCCACCGGTACAATGGCATATTTGGAATTTGAAGCAATGGGCGTTCCAAGAGTACGGACAGAACGCAGCGTTGCCTATATCGACCACAACACTTTGCAGAGTGGTTTTGAAAATGCAGACGACCACCGCTTTATCGGCAGCGTTGCCAAGAAGCATGGCATTTATTTCTCCCGTCCGGGCAATGGTATTTGCCATCAGGTACATCTGGAACGGTTCGGCGTGCCAGGTAAAACCTTGATTGGTTCGGACAGCCATACCCCGACTGGCGGCGGTATCGGTATGATTGCAATGGGTGCAGGCGGTCTGGACGTTGCAGTTGCAATGGGCGGCGGTACTTATTATATTACCTGCCCGAAGATTGTAAAGGTTGAATTGACTGGGAAACTGTCCCCGTGGGTTGCTGCAAAGGATGTTATTCTGGAAGTTCTGAAGCGGCTCTCTGTAAAGGGCGGCGTTGGAAAAGTTATCGAATACTGTGGCGAAGGCGTCAAGACCCTTTCCGTTCCGGAACGTGCAACCATCACCAACATGGGTGCAGAACTGGGTGCAACCACTTCTATTTTCCCGTCTGATGAAGTTACCAAGCAGTTCCTGGAAGCACAGGGCAGAGGCGAAGTTTGGACAGAACAGAAGGCTGATCCGGATGCCGTTTATGATGAAGTCGTTACCATCAATCTGAGCGAATTAGTGCCGCTTGCTGCATGTCCGCATTCTCCGGACAACGTAAAGAGCGTTGCAGAAATCGGCAAGCTGAAAATCGACCAGGTTTGCATCGGTTCTTGTACGAACTCTTCTCTGTTGGATATGATGAAGGTTGCCTATATCTTAAAGGGCAAGACCGTAAATCCAGATGTTTCCCTGTCAATTGCACCGGGTTCCAAGCAGGTTCTGACCATGATGGCAGAATTGGGCTTGCTGGAAATTATGATTGATGCAGGTGCAAGAATTCTGGAAAGTGCCTGCGGCCCGTGCATCGGTATGGGACAGTCCCCGAACTCCGGTGGTATCTCTCTGAGAACCTTTAACCGGAACTTCCTCGGACGGTCTGGAACAAAGGATGGACAGATTTATCTGGTTTCTCCGGAACTGGCTGCTTATTCTGCATTGACTGGTTACCTGAGCGACCCAAGAGAACTGGGCGACATGCCAACCTTTACCTTGCCAGAAAAGTTCAAGGTTCATGATAACATGATTGTAAAGCCAGTACCGGCAGAAGAAATGGACAGCGTAGAAATTCTGAGAGGGCCAAACATCAAGCCGTTCCCGGAAACTGCTCCGCTGGAAGCAACCATTTCCGCTGGCTGCTCGCTGAAGGTTGGCGATAATATCACCACCGACCACATTATGCCGGCTGGTGCAAAGATTCTGCCGCTGCGGTCGAATATTCCGGCAATCTCGCAGCACTGCTTCACAGTTTGTGATGAAGCATTTCCGACCAGAGCCAAGGAAATGGGTAAGAGCATCATCGTTGGTGGCTCGAACTATGGACAGGGTTCTTCCAGAGAACACGCAGCCCTCGCTCCGCTGTATTTGGGCGTAAAGGCAGTTCTGGTGAAGAGTTTCGCAAGAATTCACCGTGCAAACCTCATCAATGCTGGAATTCTTCCGCTGACATTTGTCAACGAAGCAGACTATGAAAAGATTGCACAGGGTGATGAACTGGAACTGGCAGATGTTCGGAAGCACATTGAAAACGGCGAAACAACCCTGACACTGGTCAACAAGACCACAGGCGTTGAAATTTCGGTATTGTGTGAACTGACCGGACGGACAAAGGATATTATTCTGGCAGGCGGTCTGCTGGATTATACCAGAGATGCACTGAGCAAGTAAGCAAAACGGGAAAGGAAAAACGATGGCAGAACCGAAAAATACCGGAAAGGGAAAAGGAACGATTGGCGGTATTGTTATAGCGGTAATCCTCTTTTTGCTGATTGCATGGAGAAGACAGCGAACCGTTCGCAACTTTTTCCATCTTTTTCAGGAAAGCCCTGTCACCGCAATTGTGCTTTTGTTGATTGCAGTTGCAGTGGTCGCAGGCATTGCACTTTTTCGGAAGTATCGTGAAAAATCCTGACCGAAAGGGATTCTACAATGACCAAATTGCATTCCCTCAATCGAAATGAATTGAAATATCTGGTCATCATCGCCATGTTGATTGACCATATCGCATGGGCATTTGTCCCGACCGCATCGCTGTTGGGGCAAATCATGCATATCATTGGGCGGCTGACTGGCCCAACGATGGCATATATGCTGGCGGATGGGTATTATTACACCTGCAGCGTGGAAAAATATGCGTGTCGGCTGGGCATATTTGCTTTGTTGTCTTGGATTCCGTTTTCCTATTTTGAACTAGGATATATTGGCTTGCAGTTTGGTGTGATTTATACATTGCTGCTGAGTCTGCTTGCCATCTGGCTATGGGATAAAGGCAGGTGTCCGCAACCGGTCAAGGTATTGGGCATCATTGGGCTTTGTATCCTGTCCCTGTTCGGAGATTGGGCAATTTTTGATATTCTCTATGCGTTGTTCTTTTTCTGTTACCGGAATGATCCACGGAAAAAGTGGACGGCATTTTGTATGCTGACGCTGTTCTGCTGCGGAAATATGCTGGCAACGACACCTTGGTGGCTGGCATTCTTTCAAGTCGGAATTTTTCTGGTGTTTCCACTCATTCAGTTTGGATACAACGGAAAGAGCGGCAGCAAGAAACCGTTTCACAAGTGGTTTTTCTATGTGTTCTATCCGCTGCACCTGTTAATTTTAGGTGTATTGCGGTGGGTGGTGTTTGCATAAATGGCACAAGATACAGAAAATAGAATTGATGGACAGATTGAATCTGCATCGAAACCGCAACGCTGGAACAAACGGCTGATTGCCATCGGTGTAATCGGGAGTTCTCTTTTGATTGGCATTCCGATTATCGAATATGGTATAAAGAGGAGAACCAAATCACTGCTGGAGTTTTTCCGGATTTTTCGAGAGAATCCCGTTTGGACGATGGGGTTTTTGGGAATCCTAACTCCCATTACTGGTATCTTATATATACTGGCTCGAAAAATCACAAGAAAGCCGCATACACATTTGCTGGAAGGTTGCATCATACTGGCAGGGTTGCTGATGGGCATCGGATTTATTGCGATTCAGGAACTGCTCTAAACGGACATCACAGAACGACAGGCAAGAAATCGACAGACGTTTTGTAGAAAAAAGCGTGTCGGCAAGGACAACCATGCCGACAGAACCGCTTTGAAAAAATTGTTGCAGCGTCAACAATGAGAAAATCTGAGGAGGAAAAACAATGGCAAAGATTCAAATGACAACGCCGCTGGTAGAAATGGACGGCGACGAAATGACCCGAATTCTGTGGCAGTGGATCAAAGACATCCTGCTGACACCGTATGTAGATCTCAAGACCGAATATTATGATTTGGGTTTGGACTATCGGGAAAAGACAAAGGATCAGGTTACCATTGACAGTGCAAACGCAACCTTAAAGTATGGCGTTGCTGTAAAGTGTGCAACCATCACCCCGAATGCTGCAAGAATGCCGGAATATCATCTTTCCCAGATGTGGAAGAGTCCGAATGGTACGATTCGTGCCATTCTGGACGGTACGGTATTCCGCACCCCGATTCTGGTAAAGGGCATTGAACCGTATATTCCGACTTGGACAAAGCCGATTACAATTGCTCGTCACGCTTATGGCGATGTTTATAAAAACACCGAAATGAAAGTAAAGCAGGGTTCTAAGGCAGAATTGGTTGTTACCAATGCAAAAGGCGAAGAAACCCGTCAGCTGATTTTTGATTTCAAGGATACCGACGGCATTGTTCAGGGTCTGCACAACAAGAATAATTCCATTGCTGGTTTTGCACGGGCTTGCTTCAACTATGGTTTGGATTTGAAGCAGGATGTTTGGTTTGCAACCAAGGATACCATTTCCAAGCAGTATGATCACACCTTCAAGGACATCTTCCAGGAAATCTTTGATGCAGAATACAAGGAAAAGTTTGCAGAAGCAGGCATTGAATACTTCTATACCCTGATTGATGATGCTGTTGCAAGAGTGATTCGTTCGCACGGCGGTTATATCTGGGCTTGCAAGAACTATGACGGTGATGTCATGTCCGATATGGTTTCCACAGCTTACGGCAGCCTGGCAATGATGACTTCTGTTCTGGTTTCTCCGACTGGTATTTACGAATACGAAGCTGCACACGGTACAGTTCAGCGGCACTATTACAAGTATCTGAAGGGTGAGGAAACTTCGACCAACTCCGTTGCAACCATCTTTGCATGGACAGGTGCACTGCGGAAGCGTGGCGAACTGGATAACCTGCCGGAACTGATGCAGTTTGCTGACAAGCTGGAAGCTGCAACCATTCAGACCATCGAAAACGGTGTCATGACAGGCGACCTGTACTTGATTTCCAAGCTGGAAAACAAGAAGAAGGTAAACTCCAAGGAATTTTTGGAAGCCATTCGGGAACGTCTGGACGCAGCGATGCAGTAAATTAACAGCAGTATAAAAAGAATAGGAGTGCAATCCAATGATGCTGAAAGAACCGGTTTCTGACTCTGTTGTTCGGAGACTGCCACGCTATTATCGCTATCTTTCGGAACTGGAGCGAGCAGGTGTCGAACGCACTTCCTCGCAGGCACTGGCAACACAGCTCGGCTCGACTGCATCACAAATTCGTCAGGATTTGAACTGTTTTGGCGGATTCGGACATCAGGGCTATGGCTATCATGTATCAGACTTACGGACACAATTGGGCAGAATCATCGGGCTGGAACAGTGTATGCCGGCGGTTTTAATTGGAGCTGGTCATTTGGGCAGCGTGATTGCCGTCAACATTGATTTTCCAGCATATGGATTCTATCTGACAGGCATTTTTGATATTGTGCCAACGGTTTGCGGGCAGGTGCTGGGCGGATTGACGGTGCAGCATATGACGCAGCTTTCTGATTTTTGCGAGCAGGTGCATCCAGCAGCAGCAGTACTTTGTATTCCGGAACACGCTGCACAGGCGGTTGCGGATGATTTGGTGCATCTGGGCGTTCATGGATTTTGGAATTTCAGTCACTGTGATTTAGAAGTTGACCGAAATACCATCCAAGTTGAAAATGTTCATCTGGGAGATAGTTTGATGGCGTTATCCTATCGGCTGCACCAAGATGGCGGAAACGAATAGTATGAAAAAAGCAGGAACTAATGAAATGCAGTTCCTGCTTTTTTTTGGAATTCAGATCAAAATATGTAAAAAATTACAATTTCAAGACAGGAAATTTGTGGGGATTTGCTGAAAAATGAAAAAATGGTTGATTTTTCCGAATGCGTGTGCTATAATAAAAACAATCAGATGGAAAAACATGGGCGACGAAATGAAAAAAACGTCGCTTTCTGCGTCTGAATTGTGGAAATAGGAGGAAATCAGAATGAAAATGAAGAAAATGTTGGCAATTCTGGCAGCTCTGAGCGTATTGGGCACAACTGGTTTGACCGTTGGGGCAGAAGATACAGCTACCACGACCGAACCGGCAACCGAAGCAATCACCACGACCGAAACCGAGGCAGAAACGACTGCTGCGGAAACAACAGCGGAAACTGAAACAACTGTGGAAACAGCTGCTGCGGAAGAAAATCAGACTGTTGGAAAAGTTGGAGAAACCGCAGAATTTACTTTTAATGGTATGAAATTTCAAGCTGTTCAATTAGATCCAGAGGATTTTGATTCCAGTGATTCATTGTTTCAATCTGGTTGTGTTGGCTTGACCATCAATCGAATTGAAGAAGATGGATCCGTTACAGCAACAAATTTGACAAAAATAGCGTTATTCATGAAAGGTGATGGCGGTGATGGCAGTCACACAGGGATCAATAAAGACGTTTTAGAATTTTTGTCTATTGATGGAGATATTTTAACAATTGATGCATATGGTGGAAATCAATCTTATCAGTATGTAGATGGTCAGTTTGTACCAGCTGGCACAGCACCGACGACAACCGCCGCTACTACAGATAGCACAACAACGACGACCACAACAACGGGAACAAAGGAAGAAGTTGTTACTGGGGATTTCGTTCTGGATGGAGTAACCTTGACACCAAAGGTAGAATATAGTAATAAAGAACCTGGTGAAGGTGAAGCATGGTTGTATTTGAATATTTATTCTCAGGATGGAACATTGTTGGTTTCTGTTCCAGTTGAAGGGTATAATGGCGGAAGTGAAAGACCGGCAGATTATGGTAAGATTAATAGATATTTGGTTAAAACTGGTTCAAATACGGTTACTGTAGTTGACCATATGGATTACAGTGGCGTTGTAAAGTACCACACCTATATTTTTGAAAACGGCAAGTTTGTATCCACAGGAACAACAACGGATGACAATCAGGAAAAGACTTTTACAGTTGAAATTCCGACCAGCTATGTCAAAGCTTTTTGTTACAAAAGAGGTGAGGAAATTACAGAAAGTAATTATAAAGACAGCATGGTTATTAGCTGCACAACTATTACAGGTTGCACGAATGGGACAGTAAGCATTGTGCCAAACGGTTATTTTGTAGGTGGCTTTATAGTAGAAAATGCGAAGCCGGGAACAATTACAATTACTGGTACAACAGGAACGTATTCTTCGAGTGAAGATCCGAATGTCAATACCAGCCATGGACAGTGTGGTGCTGGAATAGGTGATCGTTTAGATTCCTTTACTGTAACCGTTACTATTGACGAAAACGGTAACATTGTAACAGGTGGTAGTGATAATGGAAACAGCGGCAAGACCGACAACGGTTCTGCAAGCAATGCTCCTGCTACAAAGAACACCTCCGGCACACCGAAGACCGGCGACACAACCACCGTTCCGGCAGTTGCAGTAGGTCTGACCTTAACGGCTGCTGGTGTTGTTGCGTTCATCAGCAAGAGAAAGAAGTAAACCGCACGAATCATTTTTCTATTTGAATTAAAAACCGCCGCAGGATGGATGATTTCCTGCGGCGGTTTTGTTCTTTAATTATGCGAATTTTTTCAGAAATGCTTCTGGTTTTTGTTCCATCATGCGATTTGCAACAGCGTCACACGTTGCAATCAGCATCCGTTCATAGGTGCATTGCAGCGGGGAAACCTGATTTTCATCGCCAGTTTCCAGCCGATTCATACAGCCGCAAGCGTTCGTGCAGCGGTTTTTCAAGGCACATTCCTGACAGCGGTTCGGCGTTGCTTCCCGATGAATCAACTTTCGAACTTTTTCCTTGTCCAGTCCGTGAAAAACATCGCCCAGCAGATATGTCGGGTCATTGATGAATTGCGTGCAGGGATACAGCGAGCCGTTTGGTGTAACGGGCATTTGCCGAAGCCCTAAATGGCAGCGTTCACCGGAGCAGTGCCCCCGAATGCTGTCCTGAATTTTCCCGTCAAATGTTCCGAAGTAGAACGGTGTTCCCTGTAGAAATTGCTGTTCGTAGAACGCTGCCGTTTTCTGTAACTCTGCCTGGAGCTGTTCCAGATGGGCATCTGTCCAGTGTACCCGTTTTCCATATGCGAGAGTTGCATTCATGTTGCGAAAGCCAAGCCGATACAGATATTTGACCGAGTCGGTGTAGGTATCGACCGCTTCCGGAGCAATCGTCATCATCGCATAACTGTTCGGGAGTTGTTCCAGCAGCAATTTTGCATTGCGTTCCAAGTCGGAGAATGTTCCTTTGCCGTCCCGATACCGCCGACAGCGGTCTTGCCCCGTGCCGTCAAACGATAAACCAATCTGCATCCCGATGGATTTTGCATACTGGATGAAATCCTTGTCCAACAGCGTGCCGTTGGTGGTCATCTTGCATTGAAACGGGATACCAGTTTCTTTGGCATGCTGTTGACAGCGAGTAACTGCCTTTTGCAGCAAGCCCTTTTCCAGCAGAGGTTCTCCGCCGAAAAAACAGATGCCAGCAGTTGTTCCGCTCTGAAAGATATAGTCGCAGGCAGCGTTTAAGACGGTTTCGGACATGACACAGTTTCGTTTTTCGTGAACGCAATAGCTGCAATCTAGATTGCATTGGTCAGTGAGGTGGAGTGTAACGTGCAAGAAAACCCCTCCCTTATGGCTGTTTTGGGGCAGCAGTTGTGGTAGTTGTAGTCGGTTGTGGTGTGGTAAGAGCCCCTTCAAACATGGGTTCTGTTGTCATGGTTGTAGTGGGTTGTGGTGTCGTGAGAGCCCCTGCAAGCATTGGTTCAGTTGTCGTAGTTGTAGTGGATTGTGATACAGGGAAAGTTCCTTCCAGTATGGTTGTCGTTTCCTGTGGTATGATAATGTCTCCGTCTAATACAGGTTCAGTTGTAGTTGTCGTGGGTTGCGGTGTTGTGAGAGCGCCCTCAAACATGGCTTCTGTTGTGGTGGTTGTAACAGGTGGTGTGGAAATCGTTGTTTCCTGTGGAATTGCTGCCGCTCCGCTCATTGCGGTTGTGGTTTGTTGAATTGTAGTCTGTGTAGTTGTACTGGACTGCGGTGGGTCAACTGGTGTGACGGGTAAGTTTCCGCATCCGTTTAAGAGTGTCGTTGCAGCAAGCAGCGTTGCTGCCTTTGCCAGATAGGCAGGAGCTTGATACTCCTTCATCGGTTTCCATTGCATAATGCAACATCCTTTCTTTCTTTTTTCGTAAAGCATCCCCAAAATATCAGGAATCCGAACTTGTCACCGCAATATCCGATTCAGAAACGTCAATTTCCCCAGCCAATTGCAGCAGTTCTGTTGTAGTTGTAGTTGAAGTGGTCGTTGTTGTGGTCGGGGCAGTTGTTTCGACTTCTCCGGCAAGTGCTGTCTGTGTTGGTTCAGAATTAGACGGCTGTCCGCTGCATCCGCCGAGTACAGTTGCAACAGCGAGCAGGGCAGCTGCTTTTTTCAGGTAGGCAGGCAGTTCCGCCTTGGAAACAGGACTCCATTGCATGGCAATTCTCCTTTGAAACAGAAATTTTAGAAATTACTTTACAAAAATAGTTTAACATTTTTTGAAATACCTGTCAAGACATCTGTACGAAGAAAATTACAAATCTAATGAAATTCTATAAAAAATGCACAAAAATGCATTTCAGAAGGTAAGGTTTTTAGAGCCGCAGAGTTGTTTTTTTTAGGGCAGCAGCATCAGAGATGCAGAGAAAAGCCGACTGCTCTTTTCAATTTACAGGAAATTTTAAAAAAAGGAAAAAACAGTTGATTTTTTTAATAAAACATGTTATAATAAAATTGGACAGATGAAAAAACAGTTGTGGCTAATGATAAAATGACTTTTTTTACATCTGAATATGAAAACAGGAGGGATTCAGAATGAATACTAAGAAAATGTTAGCGATTCTGGCAGCTCTGAGCATGCTGGGTACAACAGGTTTGACCGTTGGAGCAGAAGACACTGCTGCAACAGAACCAACAGTGGAAACAGTCGTTACAACGGAAGCCGAAGCAGAAACAGCCGTTTCGGAAATTGCAGAAACAAGAACAGAAACCACTGCTGTGGATGAAGCAAAAATGGAAGTCAACGAAACTACGGTAACAGAAGAAACAGCAATCACCACGACAATTGTACAATCCGAAGAACCCACCTCCACGACGACTGCGGTAAAAAGTGATGCAGATGGTGTTGAAACAACAGTAGCAGTAACTGGAACAGAATCCGCTTCTGTTACGACGACGACCACGTATTCCGCAGAAGAAACTTCAAAAATTATGGAAGAACTGCAAAAGCAGATCGATAATTTGATCGATGAGATCCAGTCCGGCTCTAATCCTGACTTGATTCCGGATGAAGAAAATGTAGAGATGCTTCCGGACTATTCGAGCGATAACATTCTTCAGCTGGAGGATGGAACATGGATCGGCACGTATCATACATACTATGTTGACGAAGAGGGCTATACTTATCAAGTCGTTTATTATGTAAAGACGGATGGAACAAAAGATATTTTCTACGTGACCTACTATGACGATTTTGATCACAATGATGCATTGGTTTGCTCGGACAATCCGTTTTATGATGAATTTTATGTGCAGTTCACAACATTCTACAAAACCTTGGAGAATACAAGTGACTACTATGTTCTTTATTGTGCAACTGATGCAGGGGTCAATCCAACCATGTATGTCGTTGTAGAAATGACAGATGGAAAGCTGGCATTCTATGCAATTTCTCAGGATGGAATCCAGCAGGTTGACAAGATTCCGACCTTTGAATTTGATGATGATTCCAAAAAGCCGAATGATTCGGCACGCCCGACTGCTGCCGTACAGAAATCAACAGACAGCACCCCGAAAACCGGTGACACAACCACTGTTCCGGCAGTTGCTGTTGGTCTGACCCTGACCGCCGCTGGTGTAGTTGCTTTCCTGAACAGAAAGTATAAGTAAAAATTGACTCATTTTTCTATTTTGTAAATCAAAAGCCGTCGCAGAACCACCCCTTCTGCGGCGGCTTTTTGCAATAGAACAGGGATTTTATCGGTGAACTTCGACAATTCTACTTGAATTCGTATCAAAATCGACAAAAGGCATTAGAATGAATCGGGGAATTTGTGGAAATTTGCAGAAAAAATGAAAAATGGTTGATTTTTCCGGAACGGCGTGCTATAATAAAGACAATTGGATGGCAAAAAGTGGGCGGGTTAGAACATAATGTGTCCATCTTTACATCTGAATTGTGGAAATAGGAGGAATTCAGAATGAAAATGAAGAAAATGTTGGCAATTCTGGCAGCTCTGAGCGTATTGGGAACAACTGGTTTGACCGTTGGTGCAGAAGACGCAACCACAACCGAACCGGCAACGGAAACTGTTATTACGACTGAACCGATCGAAGAAACAACGGATGCAGAAACCACCGTTGTAGAAACCACTGCTGTGGAAGAAGAAACGGTTGCTACAGAAGAGAATCAGACGGTAGAAGAAGAGGGAACAAAAGAAGTTCTTGCTACAACAACGTGTCAAGTAGGCGAGTATGCACAAGGAACTGATGATTTAAGTCAAAATGATATTTGTACTTTATCAGTAGAGGTTTATACTTATAGAGGGACAGGAAACGATGATCCGATTTATCTTTCCATTCTTATGGATGGTTCGCCCTCTAATTTAATGGATGTTGTTGTAAGAAAAAACAGTGCTGCTGGTACTTCAGATGCAATGGCATCACAAAAAGATATTAATTCCTATTTTAAGGTGACTGGTGAAAGAACAATTGCTATCAATGTAGAAGGAAATTGGCAAGAATATACTTATAATGCAAATTCACTTTTACCAGCTGGTACGGAACCGGTCACAACTACAACAACCGCATCTGAAACAACCACAACCACGACGACCACAACAACAAGTGCAGCCGATTTGGAAGCAGCGAAAAAGGCTTTGTATGAAGTTTATGCTGCGAAGTATAAGCCGGCTGTCAGCGGATATGAAACAGTAGAATATCATATTGTAGATGGCGTTTTGACTTCTGCCACAATCGTTGTAGAAGATCAAGATGAAAAAGTTGTTAAGACATTCTTTGTAACAAAAGATGGAGCAACGCTGATCAACAGTGTACGAATGGGCGGAATGTGGTATGGATTTAAGAGCACGGATTTCACTTGCAATGGATACCAGTTCTATGCTCAGATTGTTCAGCCTGCTTCAGATGCAGATGTTCGCAGCTATTTGACCATCTATGTTTATGATAAGGATGGTAATTTAGTTCCAACGAACATCAATGGAATGCAGATTGGTTCTGTGCTTTATACAGGTGTGGATGGTAAAACTGGTTGGACACAGGGCTACGATTGGGTTTTGTCCGACTTCTTCTCTTCGAATGGCGATTCGATTACCATCAATAGAAGTATCGCTGCTTTCATCGACGTTAGTACTTCTATGCAGTATACACTTACATCTGACAGCACTACATATACCTATGATGCAGCAACTAACACATTTGTAGCCACCAATGGTACAAATAATGGAAGCAATGACGGCAAGACCGACAACGGTTCTGCAAGCAACGCTCCTGCTTCCACTGCTACAAAGAACACCTCCGGCACACCGAAGACTGGTGACACAACCACCGTTCCGGCGGTTGCAGTGGGTCTGACCTTAACGGCTGCTGGTGTTGTTGCATTCATTAGCAAGAGAAAGAAGTAAACCGCATCCATCATTTTTCTATTTGAATTGAATCAAAAACCGCCGCAGGATGGACGATTTCCTGCGGCGGTTTTGTGTTTTATCGCTTTGATTTAGTCAATGTGTTCCAGCAATGCCACTGCATGAACGGCAATGCCCGCTCCCGAGCCAGTAAAGCCCAACTTTTCCTCTGTTGTAGCCTTGACGCTGACATCCGAAACGGGAATCTCACAGCAGGCAGCAATGTTTTCCCGCATTGCAGAAATGAATCCGGCTAATTTCGGACGCTGGCATAAAATCGTTGCATCCAGATTGCCGACCTGATAGCCCTTGTTCCGAACTAATTGAACGACTTCTTTTAAAAGCAGCATGCTGTCTGCTCCAGCATAGCGAGGGTCAGTATCCGGAAAATGTTTGCCGATGTCGCCCAGTGCAACCGCTCCCAGCAGAGCATCAGAAATGGCATGCAGCAGGACATCTGCATCAGAATGTCCGAGCAGTCCCCGTTCAAAGGGGATTTCCACACCGCCTAAAATCAGCTTTCGATTTTCGACTAAGCGGTGTACATCATATCCGTGACCAATTCTTATTTTGTGCATGTTGATTCCTCCATTCGTTTTTCCAGCAGCATCCGAGCAATGAAAATATCTTCGGGTGTGGTGATTTTCAAGTTGGTGTAGTCGCCAACAGTCATGTAAACCTTGCAGTTAATGGCTTCTGCAAGTTGGCAGTCATCTGTAAAATCAAGGTGGTGTTCCAGTGCAAAATCCACAGCTTCAAAGTAGATTCGCTTCTGGAAAACCTGTGGTGTCTGCGTACTATAGAGGTTTGGACGATAGGGCGTATCGACAATCAGTCCATCATTGACCACTTTAATGGTATCTTTTACCGGAACGCCGAGCGTTGCACCACCGAACACTTCAGCATCGTGAATGACAGCAGCAATGTGTTCCGGCTTTACAAGCGGTCTTGCACCATCGTGAATGGCGAACAGTTTTGTTTCTTTTGAGGCAGCCCGAACGCCGTTCAGGACACTTTCCTGTCGAGTTGCACCGCCGGGAACGATTGCAGAGCATTTTTTCAGCTGTAAGCCTGCAATGGTTTTTTGAATGGCATCGTGGTCACTGGGGCGAGCAACCACAATGAATTCTGCGATGCGGTCGCAGTGTTCCATTGCCAGCATGGACATACCAATGACATTGGTTTGTCCGAGTGGCAGGAGTATTTTATTTTGTCCTTGCATACGGGTGGCATTTCCGGCACAAACGAGAATGCCGGACGTATCTGGTGAAGAAGTCATGAAAACTCCGTCCTTTCTATCATAGATAAAATCAGTATAGCACGAAAAAGGGGGTTCGGTCAAGTAAAAAAGTCATAGTTTGTTTTTGTGCGGTATGTCCTTTTGTTTATAAAAAAGATGCAGAGAAGTATTTTCCCTGCATCTTTCCCTAGATTCTCACAAATTCCGAATGGCATTGCCCAATGCGACAACCTCTGGCAGCGTATTAAAAATAGAGGGTGCAAACCGCACCGTTCCGCCGTCTATCGTTCCGATTGTACGATGTGCCAGCGGTGCACAGTGCAGCCCTGCCCGTAGACAAAAGCCTTTTTGGTCGAGTAATTCTGCTGTTTCTTCGGAAGATAAATTTTGTATATTAAATGAAACAATGGGTGCATAAGCAGCCCCCGGCTGTCGATAAACAGTCACCTGCGGCATGGTTTGCAGCATGGATAATAACTTGTTGCAGCAGGTCGTTTCATGCTGGAAAATCGCAGCAGTTCCGGTTTTTTTGACAAAGGCAATTCCTGCCCGCAAAGACAGAATCCCAGCAATATTCAGCGTTCCGCATTCCAGACGGTCAGGCAGAAAATCCGGCATTTCCAGTTTTGCAGAAAGGCTGCCCGTTCCGCCATATAACAACGGTTTAATGGGAAATTTGGTGTCAGTAATCAGCAAGCCTGTTCCGGTTGCACCATATAGTCCCTTGTGTCCGGCGGTGCAGAGGATATTGATTCCATCCGACATCTGTACCGGCAGCGTTCCGCAAGCCTGTGCACCATCGGCAATCATGCAAATATCATGCTCGTTACAGAGGGCAGCCAGTTCCCGATAGGGAAGAATCTGTCCTGTGACATTGCTGGCAAGTGTGCAAATGATGGCTCTGGTATTGGGGCGAATGCGTGCCCGAAATGCAGCAACGGTTTCCTTGTCATCGACCGAAACTGGAGCAATACTGCACTGTACCCCTCGTTCCCGTACCATTGCTGCCACTGGACGCAATACAGCATTGTGTTCCAGATTGCTGATAATCACATGGTCGTTTGGCTGTACGATGCCCTGAATGGAGAGATTTAAAGCGTGCGTACAGTTCAGACAAAAAATCGTATTTTCCGGCTTCCCGCCGAAAAAGGCAGCAGCTTCTTCTCTTGCGGCAAAAACCTGTTCTGATGTGCGTTCCGTGAGCTGATGACCGCCTCGACCAGCGTTTCCGCCGTATTTCAGCATCGCCATTTCCATTGCCTGCCGAACAGAACGTGGCTTTGGAAATGTCGTTGCAGCGTTGTCAAAATTAATCACTGTGCATCACGCACATTCCGCAGAGATAAAAAGGGAATGTCGTTTTCCTCCAGCAGGTCTGCAATGGGTTTACAAGCCCCTTTTGTCTGCAATAAATAGCTGCATCCCTCTGGCGTGGCGTGTACTTGCCGCTGAATCCGGCAGGGATAACCGTATCGCTGCAAAATAGTTTGTGCCTTTCGGGCTTGGGTATCGGACTGCATGCCGACTTGACATTCCAACATCATTCTCTCCCCCTTTCTTCTTTTCGGATACTACTATTTTATGCGGAGATTGCAGAAACGTGCGGACGGGAATTTCCATGAAAATTTTGTGAAATCCCTTGCAATTCTGGCGGAAGCTTGTTACAATAGAAATAGAAAAAAAGAGAAAAAAGAATCCGAAACCAACCAAATCAAAACAAAAATTTGGTTGCAGTTGGAAGAAATTGGAGGATTCTGCAAGGCTTACAGAATCGAGAAGGGTGTGACAACAAACCAGTGAGATGGACAGAGTTGATGACGTGGTGTCAGGATGCAATCAACAGTTTGTTCAGTATCCTGAAAACCACAGAATTGGTGGATGTATTTGATATTTTGGTGCTTTCCTATTTGGTCTATTGGGTGATTAAATTGGTACGGGAAACCCGTGCCGGACAGTTGATGAAAGGGATTGTACTATTATTCATTGCGTACATCATTGCAAAGTTTTTACAGATGAAAGTCGTTTCCTACCTGATGGAGCAGGCATTCAGCATTGGCGTGATTGCCCTGATGATTATGTTTCAGCCGGAACTGCGGCGAGCATTGGAAAAGGTGGGGAATAGTAAGTGGGGGCTGTCCTTGGGACTCTCTATGCCCACAGGAGATGCAGCCGTCTGGGGGACGGCAATTGAAGCGATTTGCGATGCCTGCGTGGAACTGTCTGCAACGGCCACCGGTGCATTGATTGTTGTCGAGCGGCAGACACGTCTGGGCGAACAGATTGACAACGGAACAATTTTGAATGCAACGCCCAGCAAGGAATTATTCGGGAATATTTTTTACCCGAAAACGCCGCTGCATGACGGGGCAGTTATTATGCGAGATGGCATGATTTTAGCAGCTGCCTGCTTCCTGCCGAAGCCGCAGAAAGAGGAACTTGTGAATAAAAAGCTGGGTTCTCGCCATCGGGCAGCCATTGGCATGAGTGAAAATTCAGATGCGATTGTCATCGTGGTATCGGAGGAAACCGGTTCAATTTCTGTTGCAGAAAATGGGCTGCTGAAAAGCGGATTTACACGGGAACAGCTGAAACAGTTGCTGACAGACCGCCTGATTCAGAAAGATACCGATTCTGCCATTCGGAAAGCTGCTCGGAAAATTCCGTTTATTAAATCGAAAAAGGAGAAAGAGCAGCCATGAAGACAGCAAAGAATCCAGAAAAAAAACGGTTTCGCTTATTTTCCTATCTGTTCAATACCCGTATGGGAACGATGATTTTTTCGATTATCACGGCAATTTTTCTTTGGTTTGCGATTTCCATCAACTTGTATCCGACCACACCCCGTACCATCTCTCACATTCCCTTGACGGTGGATATTACGGGAACGGCAGCGGAACTCAATGGATACAGTGTCATTGATTACAGCGTGAAAGAAGTTACCGTGCAAATCGAGGGCAACCGTTCACAAGTCGGAAACTTAGATGCCAATGATATGATTGCAACGCCAGTCGTAGAAAACGTCACCTCTTCAGGTGTGAAAACATTGGACATCAGCGTTTCCAGCAAAGATGGCACACAGTTTACTGTGAAATCCATTTCTCCGAAATCCGTCAATGTACGATTTGATAAAATGGTCACGAAAAAGTATCCGATTCAAGGCGACATTGGAAAAATCACCAGTTCCAGCACTTGTGTCATCAATACAGAAGATGTCAAGGTGACACCGAACGAAGTGGAAGTGACAGGACCGGAAACCATTATGAATCGAATCAGCTATGCAGCAGCGGTGATTCCAAAAGAACGGGAACTTTCCGCAACAACCATTTTGACGACCGACCAGCTGGAATTTCGGGATGAAAATGATACGCCAGTAGAAAGCACGTATTTGGAATATACGCTCTCCAATTATGCAGTGGAAATTCCAGTGCAATATACACAGACCTTGGATATTACGTACCAGCTGCGAAATGTGCCGACAAACTTTGATGAAGCATACCTGCGGAGTTTGCTGAAACAGTCGGAAGACCATATTACGCTGGCAACTTCTGATGCCAATTTGGATGCGGAAACAGCGTTCAGCATTGGACAGATTTCACTTTCGGATATTGGAATTGGCTATTCTAAGGACTTCCCACTGGAAATTCCGGAGAACTATGAGAATCTTTCGGGCGTTACTTCTGTAAATCTGGCGTTGGATGCTTCGAATTTGGTAGAAAAAGAATTTGTTGTGACAGACATCAGCATTATGAATGCACCAACCACATATAATATGACCGTAGACACCAGTCAGCTCACGGTAAAAATGATTGGACCAAAGAACCAGATTGAACATCTGTCTGCTGCGGATTTGACGGTAACCGTCAACCTGCTGGGTGCACCGCAGATGGAAGGCGAATCGGTTTCGTTCAGTTATACACCGACCATTTCTTGTGAAAAATGGGATCGGGTCTGGGCAGTCGGGGACTACACCAACAAAGTCTATGTGAAAGGCGTGAAAGTCGATACGCCCGTTGTGACCACAACCGTTACAACACCGGAGCGTGTGACTGTTCATACAACTGAAACAACCACAACCACTAGAAAATGAAACAAAACCGGGCAGCAGTTGTTGTCCGGTTTTGTGGATTCTGTGCTGAAAACTGTATGCGTTTTTCTACATTTTTCAATAATTCGTCTGAAATTTGTGCAGATTGCACAAAAACAGGGATTAGAATTTCTACAGCGAAAATGCCCATTTCTTCGTAATGTTAATAAAAAATCCACAATCGGAGCGGAATATCGTGTTATAATAAGAACAGTTCGAAATGAAACGTTTATAACATAGGCATAAACCTGTTATGATTCAATGAGAAGCAAAAAAGAGTAGAGAAAGGATGATATCAATAATGGTACATACTGTATGGAAAAAGCGTGCAATTGCTGCTGTGATGAGTGTGGCAATGCTCGGAACTTCAATGACTGCAACCCCGATCGTTTGGGCTGCTGGAAACGAAATTTCGGTAAACAAGACACTGGAAGTTGCAATTCCAGACCCAAGTAACCCAAGCACTCCGACGAACAAGGATGCGTGCACCTATACCGGTCTGATGTCCGATATTTTCGGCTCTGGTGAAAACCACACAACGTTTACAACGTTGCAGTTTAATTTTAAGGCTGACGAAGAAGTTACAAACTTCTCGTATTATTTCGGCATTAACTTGGATGAAAAGCCATGGTGGACAGATTTGAGTAAGGAATGTACGCCGTATGCATCGGAATTCTCCGTTGTTGTCAATGTCAAGGATTTAGATTTGAAGGGACAGAACATTGGCTACTGCATCGATGAAAAGTGGCATTCTGACCGTCACCTCGAATTCCAGAATTGTTATGCGGCAAACGGTGAAACAAAGATTCCGGTTACCTTGACTTCCATTACGGTAAACGGCACTTCTGACACCAGCAATGGCACAAAGCCGATTGACCCGAGTAATCCGGATAATCCAGGCGGTGAGGACAAGGAAGCACAGTTCCCGAACACCGGTGATGGCGGCTTCTATAGCAGTAAGAATGAACAGAGCAGTAACTACTCGTTCGTTGATAATAAGGATGGTACAGCAACTGTAAAATCCACCATTACGAAGAAGCTGAACGCTGATGACCTGAAGAAGCTGGCAAAGGAACAGTATGGAACAGATACCATTACCCTGACACCAAGCCCGAAGGGTGCGGACTACAGCGAAGATGGTTATTCTGACAAGTATGGCGATGAAAATTCCGAAGCAACCATTCGGAAGAACGGCGACCCGCTGAACAGCCATAAGTTCTCTTATGATGATTTCGGAATTGGTTCTGGCGATGAAACCACAAAGATCACACCGGAAGCTTTGACCGTTGTAATGCGTGCAAAGGATAACCAGAATGTAACGCGTATCATGTATGGTGGCGGTCTGAATGTAAATGCAGGCACTCCGGCAGATACCGAAAAGGCAAAGGCAAAGATTGGTAGAGATGAAGCCGGTAACGTAACCGATGATTCTCTGGCAGGCTTCAAGAAAGATGGAAATGCTGGTTACTGGTACAATGATATCGGTGCAGATACCTATGATGATGTTGCAAAGAACCTCGAAAATGTTGGTTACAAGGTTGGTTCTCCAGATACAGAAAATGGTCTGGTACAGATTCAGAACGGAAAAGACCTGAAAGAACAGAGCTTTGGCGACTATGTACAGGTAACTTGGGACGTTCCGGAAGATGTGAAACAGTATGCAGATGCTGCTTCCGGCAAGACCATTTCGTTCCAGTTGTGGTACGGTGAAATCGAAGCAGAAGAATACACACCGCTGGAATCTCTGGATATCGACAGTGCAATGCTGACTTATACCGAAGAATTGACCTTCCCGTATAAGAGCCAGACAAAGGAACTCACCATTAACAAGGAACTGAAGACCGGTGATGACCCGTTGGAAATCCTGTATTCTGACCTCGGTATGACTTATGAAACGACTGCCGATGTTTATGCAATTGAATTTACACTGGACAGCAAGGTCGATGCAAGACAGCTCGTATTGGGCAATGGTACTACTGTTGTTGACAAGGCAAGCGATTATTGGTATCAGGCTGGTTCTATCGCATTGGTAAAATCCGATGATAAGAATCATGAATACACTTATATGTGGATTATGCCGGCGGACGTTGCAAATGTTACCCTTGGCGAAGATGATACAATTATGTCTCTCTTGAACAAGGTTAGCACCGAAAAGGAAGGCGACCACTTCTCTATCGCTTTGTACTATGCAGATAACAACGAAGGCAAGGAAGTAACTTCTGTCAACCTCAAGAGCGTTTCTGCTTACTATGATGTTGACAACAAAAAGAATACTGCCAAGGAAGACTTGTTTGAAAAGGATCTGAGCGTGAACCCGAAGAATATGATCATCAAGGTTGGCGATACCAGAAAGATTTCGACAAATGTTGATGGCTGCACCTTTACTTCTGAAGATCCAACCATTGCAACGGTTGACAAGGATGGTAATGTTACCGGTGTTGGTGCAGGAACCGTTGTCATCAATGTTGAAACACCGAAGGGTCAGAAGGATACCGTTAATGTAACCGTTAATCCGGCAGAAACCACAGCAACTACAACGACTACCACTACTACTACAACGACCACAACGACTACAACAAAGGCTACTACTACAACTGCTAAGGCAACCACAACGACTACACAGGCAACGACTACAACCACTACAACAGAAAAATTTGAACCGTTCTATGGCGATGTTAACTTGGATGGTGTCGTAGACCTGCGAGATGCCATTAAACTGAATAAGTATCTGGCTACTCTGGTAACACTGTCTGACAATGCATTGGTCAATGCGGATGTAACAGAAGTATCAGGTGCCGTAAATGAAGATGATGCCACAAAGCTGATACGGTTTGTATTGCTCCTTGTAGCAGATTTGGGTCCGGGCACATCGGATGAACTGGTAAAGTAATTGGTTTTCCTTCTTTGAAAAAGGAAATAAAACAAAACACATAAAAATGCCGCTGTACATCAGAACGATGTACAGCGGTTTTTTTGGTTATTGGTTGAATTGTTGCAATGTGCCTCTGAGTTTTCGGATGATTTTCTTTTCCAGACGGGAGATGTAAGACTGTGAAATCCCGATTGCCTGAGCAACTTCTTTTTGTGTCTTTTCTTTTCCATCCACCAGCCCAAACCGCAATTCCATGATTTCCCGTTCCCGTGTGCCCAGTTCTGAAACCGCAGAACGAAGCAGTTCCCGTTCCGATTCCTGTTCGATGTTTCGGCTGACCACATCGGCATCTGTTCCCAAAATATCCGAGAGCAGCAGTTCGTTTCCATCCCAGTCAATGTTCAACGGTTCATCAATGGAAACTTCTCCTCGATATTGTGTTGCCTTTCGCAGGAACATCAGAATTTCATTTTCAATGCAACGGGAAGCATAGGTTGCAAGTTTGATTTTCTTCGTGGGGCAGAAGGTGTTCACCGCTTTAATCAGCCCGATCGTACCAATGGAAATCAGGTCTTCCAGACCAATGCCAGTGGATTCAAATTTCTTTGCAATGTAGACCACCAACCGGAGATTGTGGACAATGAGCTGTTCTCGGGCATCCGTGTTGCCGTTTGCCAGTGCCTCTAACATCGCCCGTTCCTCCGGAGCAGAGAGCGGCGGCGGTAGCGTATCCGCTCCATGAATGTAGTGCATCTGTCCCGGACAAAGCCAGAATTGCAGCTGCCGCAAAAATTGCAGCAAAGATTTCATAAGGCAAACTCCTTTCTACGCACATAGACCGTTAAATCGTTTGCAGGAGGTTGGGGTGAAAAATTGCCTGCTCCTGTGCATCTGCTAATCCAATGCGGGCAGCAACCTGCTGTCTTGCTCCTGTTGTTTCGTTTTGCAGCAGCACTTCATCCGCCTGAAAAACCGGCATCAAACTTGTGCCGGATACTGTCCCATAGGGAACATAGTGGTAGTGTCGCTGCTTTTTCTGGCATTGCGGCAGCAGGTCAGAAAATGCCTGTCGGCTGCAAACAATGATGGGCAAGCCACTGTATGGGTCAACCAAGTTGTTTCCGGTATCTGCTAACCCCGTTTGTATGCGAGTTTCTGAGCCGATGCGAATATAGACCCGATAGGGAACATCGGTGTGTCGGCATCGCATCCGAACAGCATGCCAGAGTCGCAGAATCCCATATGCCAATAGCGTGCAGAAAATGCAGGCTGGAAGGGAAAGCTGCAAGTAAAAGCATTGATTGCCCAGAAAAATCCGGCGGCTGTTGGTGCTCTGCTGAAGAACCATCAGAAAGCCTGCGAAGAGCATACTGCAACAGAAAAACCAAATGGTTTGCCGCAGCATCGTTCGGCGAGAAAGCCCGAAGCAAAGCAGCCCGTTCATACCGGCAGCTGTTCCCAGCCGAATCAATAGGTTGACTGCCAAGGGCAGGGGCGGCAGGAGGATGACCAGAGCCGAGAAACTGCCCAGCAACGCACTGAGCAGGCAGCGTGGAATCCGGCAAGGGGTGTGCGTGAGAAATGCCGTTCCCCGCAGAAGAAAATAGTTGACACAGAAGTTGAAGAAAAGCAAAACGTCGACATAAATGACTTGCATTGCAATCACCGCCTGTCTTTTGATTATAGCACAGAGCAGGGGAAAATGCTGTCGAAAGTAAGTTTGTAGCTGAAAAAAACACAGCCCCACAAATAATTGCAGGGCTGCGAATGAAAAATAAATGGAGAAAGATGAGAAAGTAAAACAGCTGTTATTCTGCTGCTGTCAATGGGATAATCGTTTGGTCAACTTTGAGATAAGTAACGGCGTTCGGGTCAATCGGCTGGGGGAGGTCAAATTCCAACCATCCTGTGCCATCCAAGTTGTGAGAAACGCCGTATCCGGCAGATAATCCGCCTTTTCCGTCCTGTAAATCAACGGCGGATACGATTGTACCGTCTGCTAAAATCACAGAAACGGATTCTGGCTGTGTTACAAGATCTCTATCCATTTTTCCAGCCAGTTTGATATGAGAAGGATAGCAGGTGACTTGCTGAATATAGAAAACTTGATAAGTCTTTTGAATTTCAACATAGTGTTTCCAAATGCCATCCGCAGTATAAGTTACACTCGGAATGGTCTGGATGTTGTCCAAGTGGAATGCAACTGTGCCAAGTGTGCTGTCGTCAGACGTTTTCAGGGCAAATGCTACATCTGCTTGCTGGTTCAAAAAGGCATCCGTCTGTATTTTGCAGGTGAAAGTATAAGTACCATCTGCTTGCTGTTCGGAATAGGCATACACCGTGTTCAGCGATTCAGAGCTTAGCAATTCAGAAAGAGGCTTGTTGTCGATGCTCAAGCTGCATACATCAATGATAAACATTGTTTCTTCCGGCAACATATCCGGCTGATTTGGAGCAAGATTCAGCACCATTGCAAGATTTGTTCCATCGCTGAGCACACCAAGCGGTGTGACGGTAAAGTCATCCATGCCTGTCGTCGTGAAATTGGAAATAGTCGCCACCATAGAAGCAGGGTCAAGAATGGTATTGTCTGCTTTGGCAGTCAGTGGAATAGTGACATCGTCCATTTGAATGGCAGTGGCTGCGGTTGGGTCAATGGGCTTTTCCAGATAGAGGAATTGTTCTACCTGTGTCAGGTCTTCAGTGACAATGCCATGATTGCGGTAACCGCTTGTCATGTATTCTCCAGCAACAGTGCTGCCGTCTTTCAAGATGACCGATACTTGTTTTGCGGAGTTGGTTTGATTGTCTGCTGTGCCGTTAATGGTCAGTGTCAGCGGTTGTAAGACAACTTGTTCTACATTGAGAAAACCACTTGCATTGTTCCACGTTCCGGAAGCAGTGTAAACACTGGTCTGTGGTTTGTTCTGTAAGTCGATGGTGATGGAAATCGTGCCGATCGTACCGAAGTTTTGCTTGAGCGTTTCGTATTGTTCGCCCTCATATAAGATTGCCTGCATTTCTGCCTGATAGGTCATGTGGTTTTCCCATGTGCCACTATCTAAATGAATCTTGTTGGTAAATAAATAGCCATCTCCGTCCGGTCGAGTTTCCGAAGCACTGCCTTGTAAAAACTCTGTGTTTGTTTCGCCATTGAACCAGAATGTTCCGGTTTGGGAAATGGTGAAACGGTCGGTATATTTTTCTGGGTTCTCTGTTTTGGGGGTCAGATGAACGGCGTAATATAAGTTGGATTCATCTGCAAAGGCGGCAATCAGTTCTGCATCCAAATCGTCTAAATCGGCAGAAAAAGCAGAAACATTTCCGGCTTGTTGCGATGCATATTGTGCCGTTGCTGCATCATCGCTGCTGTTCGGAAACAGCTGATGAATCCAGTTTGTGCCCTGAATGGCAGAAACAGAAACCATACCGATGACGCTTATGCAAGCGGCAATCGCAACACCAGCAATCACATTACGTTTCCAAGTTCTGCGAGTTGGAACGGGGCTGGCGTTGTGTGCAATTTGTTCTAGAATCGCCTGTTCACAGCGTTCCGGCATTTGAATGCGATTCATAATTTGCTGATAACGATTCTTGTTCATAAAAATCCCTCCCTTGTTCCGTGAGTGCCAATTTTAATTTCTTTCTGGCACGGGCAAGCTGCGTTTGAATGGTTGAGATTTTACGGCCAGTCAGGTCGGCAATCTCTTGAATGGAATATTCCTCGTAATAATAGAGCAAGATGACAATGCGGTATCGTTCCGGCAGTGCAAACACTTCTTCATAGAGCAGGTTGTCGGTGGGGTCGGAGAACAGCTCCGGAATTTCTTTGTAGTCTGCTCTCCGGTTGTACCAGACAGATTTCCGGAGGTTGTGGCAGGCGTTGAGGGTCACTCGAATCAGCCACGCTTTTTCCAGACCAGTATCTGTGAAGGGCTTGGATAGTTGATAGAATTTCAGGAATGTTTCTTGTGATACATCTTCTGCATCAGCGGTGTTGCGGAGATAGGTATAGGCAATGCGGTAAACCATGTCTTTGTATTGTTGGAGCTTTTGTTGAAATGTAGATTTGTCCATGTTGTTCATCTCCTTTTGTGGGATTCAGAAGTACTTCACCCTAATAACAATTGAACCCTGCAAAAAATCCCATTGTGCAGAAAAATTTTTTTACAGGGGAAAACAAGGGGGGGAATCTGTGAAAAACAGCGAAATTTCTGAATATTTTCCGAAAACCATTGCAATTGAAACGAATTTATAGTATAATAAAAATTGTATGTGTAAGCACAAACGGTTTATTGAGTGATTTGAAAAGAGAGGTTGACACTATGGTTTTATTAGATGAATTGCGTGTAACCATGTCCGACTATCAGAAAGATATGGATGAGTTGTACGAAGTATTGGGCGTTGCGGCTGCAACAGAACGCTACAATGTATTACAGGAAGAAATTGCAAAAGAAGGATTCTGGGATGATCTGGAACATTCTCAGAAAGTGTTGCAGGAATCCAAGACACTGGAAAACCGCATCAATTCCTATAAGAAGATGCAGTCGGAACTGGAAGATATTATTACGCTGATTGAACTTTCTCTCGAAGAGGGCGAAACAGAAAGCACACCGGATATGAATGCAGAATGCGACGCTTTTATTAAGAAGCTGGAAGAAATGAAATTGGCATCTCTGCTCACCGGAGAATATGACCACTCCAATGCAATTTTGACGTTCCACGCCGGAGCAGGCGGAACAGAAGCACAGGACTGGGCAGAAATGCTCTACCGGATGTACAACCGCTGGGCAGAACGGCATCATTTCAAGGTAACGACACTGGATTATCTGGATGGCGATGAAGCCGGCTTGAAGAGTGCTTCCATTTTGATTGAGGGTGAAAATGCCTATGGATTCCTGAAGTCAGAATCGGGTGTGCATCGTCTGGTTCGGGTATCTCCGTTCGATGCCTCCGGCAGACGGCACACTTCGTTCTCCGCAGTGGAAGTCATGCCGGAAATTGATGACAACATGGAAGTAGACATTCGTCCGGAAGATATTAAGATGGATGTATTCCGTTCCAGCGGTGCGGGCGGTCAGCACATCAACAAGACCAGTTCTGCGGTTCGGTTGACGCACTTGCCAACGGGCATTGTTGTTTCCTGTCAGACACAGAGAAGCCAGTTCCAGAACAAGGAATATGCAATGAAGATGTTGAAGTCCAAGTTGGTGGAAATCAAGGAACGGGAACACCTTGATAAAATCGCCGACATTAAGGGCGTACAGAAAGAAATTGCATGGGGTGCACAGATTCGGTCTTATGTATTCATGCCATATACACTGGCAAAAGACCACCGCACCAGCTTTGAAAACGGAAACATTCAAGCGGTTATGGATGGTGATTTGGATGGCTTTATCAATGCTTATCTGAAAGCCCTGTCCAGCGGAACATTACAGAAGTAAGTTCTGAATATACAGAAACATCGAAATAGAAAAAGACTGTCGCAGGGAACGAAAAGCGGCAGTCTTTTTCTTACGAGTGGTCAGGCGGTGTGAGTCCATATCGTGCATAGAAAGCGGCAATGTCTGCTGGTGTTTTTACCAGTTCTGCATACCGTAATTTCTTTTCGGTGGCATCGTAAAAACCAATGGTGGTTTCGCCGGTGCAAATGCTGGATTCGATTTGGATTTGTTCCGGCGTGCAGCCGTCCGGCAAGCTGACGCTGGGTAACTATTTGGGTGCTATCCGCAATTTCCCGATCCTGCAGGAGCAGTACAACTGCATTTACTGCGTGGTCGATCAGCACGCCATCACGGTCCGGCAGGAGCCTGCGGCGCTCCGCCGTGCAACGCTTGAGCTGATCGCGCAGTACATTGCCTGCGGTCTGGACCCGGAAAAGAGCATTCTGTTCATCCAGAGCCATGTGCCCGCGCATGCGGAGCTGGCGTGGGTGCTCAACTGCTTCACCATGTTCGGCGAGGCTTCCCGCATGACCCAGTTCAAGGACAAATCCGCCAAGCACGCGGACAACATCAATGTCGGTCTGTTCACCTATCCGGTTCTGATGGCGGCTGACATTCTGTTGTACCAGACCGACCTCGTTCCGGTTGGCGTGGATCAGAGCCAGCACATCGAGATCTGCCGCGACATTGCAAACCGCTTCAACAATCTGCATCCGAACACCTTTACCATTCCGGAGGGCTACTACCCGAAGGTTGGCGAGGGTGCCAAGATTACCAGCCTGGTTGATCCGAACAGCAAAATGAGCAAGTCCGACCCGAACCCGAACGGCTATATCCTGCTGATGGACAAGCCGGAGGACATTATGCGTAAGTTCAAGCGTGCGGTTACCGACTCGGATTCCCGCATCATCTTTGACCCGCAGAACAAGCCGGGTGTTTCCAACCTGCTGCAGATTTACGCTCTGGCG